>Ga0172380_10000518_pt1 | contig 74398 bp, 71 predicted proteins | sample Leawe162metaG_FD_119747 | JGI IMG/M metagenome (GOLD analysis project Ga0172380, IMG submission 119747) | Leachate microbial communities from a municipal landfill in Southern Ontario, Canada - Leachate well 162 metaG | ecosystem: Engineered > Solid waste > Landfill > Unclassified | place... | reverse complement strand
TCCGTTTGCTGCGCTCTCACGGTGCAACCTTAAATGGACTCTTGCGCGAACCACTTAATGCTACAGCCAATACTTGGCGTCTGCTCACTAGGCCCTTCGCCAGTTTCGGCAATCCGCTTCATCGCGTTAAATAAATCTCGCGGATTATTTTGGTCGGACACACGACGGCCTGCCGCATCAAAGCGACCACGATATTGCAACTGTAAATTAGCGTTAAAACCAAAAAAATCAGGGGTGCAAACTGCGCCGTAGGCTTTTGCCACCTCTTGCGTATCATCTAATACATAGGGGAACGAAAAATCAAATAACTTTGATTCTTCCATCATGCGCTCATAAGAATCTTCAGGGTAATTTTCAGTATCATTACTTTGAATAGCAATAGTATTGATACCATATTGCAATAACTCGCGACAATCAGCCACCAAGCGCGTTTTAATGGCTTTCACATAAGGACAGTGATTACAAATAAACATGACCAACAAACCATTTTTACCTACGCTATTCGCCAAGTTATAACGCTTACCATCAACACCTAATAAATTGAAATCAGCGGCACGCTGACCAAAATTACATACGGGGGGATTTAAGCTAGCCATTTTTTTCTCCTTATTTCGTTATACTTATTGATGTGACAACGTTAACGTTTATATTATCACTATTGTTTTCAATTTTGCTTTCTTTTAGCGCCCGCTATTTAACAACTCGATCTTAATGGTTAAATCTTATGTCTAATCTGCGTTTTTTTACAAATTCACCACTGGCTTTAAATGCATCCGTGCAACTCTCAGAGAGCGCAGCGGCACACGCCACCCGTGCATTACGTTTAAGTATTGGCGATAGCGCCGTGGTATTTAATGGTGATGGTTTTGATTATGACTGTGAATTGAGTTCAATCAAAAAAAATGCAGTATTAGTTAAAATTACCAATGCAAGAAAAGTGAGCAACGAGTCGCCACTTAACATCACTTTATTACAAGCAGTTTCTAGCGGTGACCGCATGGACTTTACCATTCAAAAAGCGGTTGAGCTTGGCGTAAATTGCATTCAACCCATTACTAGCCAACGTAGCGTGGTGAAATTATCAGCAGAACGTGCGGAGAAGCGTACTGAACATTGGCAAAATGTAGCAATTTCAGCTTGTGAGCAATCAGGCCGCGCAGTGGTACCCAATGTATTTCCGCCGATGTCACTTGAAAACTGGCTAAGTCGCAACCCTATTGCCACCGCTACGCGCATTCAACTAAACCCCGTTGGCGCAAAGCGCTTGGCGGAGATGCAAAAACCAACTGCGGAGATTCAGCTACTAATAGGCGCAGAAGGTGGCCTCAGCCAAGGTGAAATTGACCTCGCAACCGCGCAAGGATTTCAATCAATAGTGCTAGGCCCGCGAATTTTGCGCACAGAAACTGCTGCGTTAACCGCTATTTCAGTCATGCAATCTGTTTGGGGCGATTTTTAATCTAGCCAGATAAAACCAAACACAAACATCCGAAAGGCATCCTCCACTAAAATATCGCCTATAAATTATTTGTAATTTTTACAATTTTAATTTATATTTATGTAAATTTTACAAATACCCGGAGTGTTTTATTATGTCCCTAGGCAATTTTATTCGTACTAAACGCAAATCACTCAACTTAACATTGCAGCAACTTGCCTCTAAAATTGAGGCTGATGCAGGTAATTTGTCACGTATCGAACGGGGTGAGCTGGGTGTATCTGAAGTGCTATTACGCAAAATCGCAATAGCTTTGGATACAACGCCCGCTAACCTTTACGCTGAGAGTGATGCCACAGAAGTGCCATTTGGCGTAAACGAGCAGCAATCCGCCTATCTGGCAGCACCTACGCAAGCTTCATACAAAATCAGCCAAACCAACGCTAAAGATTTTGTACATTGGTTTCGCTCTGCCGCGCCTTATATTCACGCGTTTGGTGGGCGTACCTTTGTAATTGCTTTTGGTGGTGAGGTCGTTGATGAGCAGCAATTCATCGCGCTATCGCACGACCTTAACCTACTTGCCAGCCTAGAAGTTAGGCTGGTATTGGTACATGGCGCACGACCGCAAATTGAGCAGCGCTTAAAACGCGACAAACTCACGCCCATATTTCATAACGGTTTACGCGCAACCGATGACAAGGCCATGGAAGCAGTTAAAGAAGCCAACGGTGCAGTGAGAGTTGAAATTGAAGCCCTGCTTTCAATGGGAATTACCAACTCACCAATGGCAGGTTCCGACATTCGTGTGGCGAGTGGCAACTTTGTGACGGCTAAACCTTTAGGCGTGCGTGATGGCGTTGATTTGCAGCACACAGGTGAAGTGCGCAGGGTAGATGCGGTTGGTATTCAGAAGCGTTTGGATGACGGCGAATTAGTGATGCTATCCCCACTTGGCTATTCACCCACAGGTGAGGCTTTTAATTTAAGCCTGGAAGATGTAGCCGTCAGCGCTGCGATCGCGCTGGATGCGGACAAGCTCATTTTTTTGATGGATTCTGAAGGCGTACATAATTTACGCGGTGAATTACTGCGTGAAATGACCGCCGAAAAAGCCAAGAACTTTCTACGTAATGTGCAAGAGAATGAGCAAGCCATCAATGTTTCAGAAGACGTTAATTACTACCTGCCAGCCGCTGTACGCGCTTGTGAGCACGGTGTGGCACGCACACACCTGATTAGCCGCCACATTGACGGTGCGATTATTCAAGAGCTATTCACGCTTGAGGGTATTGGCACCATGGTAACGGAGTTGAGCTTGGAAAGCATGCGCCAAGCCAATATTGACGATGTTGGCGGCATCATAAAACTGATTGAGCCGCTTGAGGCCGAGGGCATTTTAGTGCGGCGTGGACGTGAGCGCATAGAGATGGAAATTAACCATTTTTACGTGATGGAACACGATAATCGCATTATCGGCTGCGCGGCACTGTACCCGTTTATGGCTGAAAAAACCGCAGAGTTTGCATGTCTGGCGATAGACCCTGCCTACAGAGGCGGCGGGCGGGGCGATAAGTTATTCTACTTTTGCGCCAGCCTGGCTAAAGAACAGGGTCTTAAAAGCATTTTCTGCTTAACTACCCGGACTGAGCACTGGTTTTTAGAACGTGGTTTTGTAGAGCAAACTATAGAAAACCTACCGGCTGAAAAACAAAAACTTTACAATTTTCAGCGTAAATCTAAAGTGTTTAGCAAAACATTGTAAGTAAATTTTAGTTACAATGACGCAAACTAAACTTGCCAGAAATTAAGCTAACGGAAAACCTATGTTAAGCCAAACTACCGCCGCAAAAAAAGCACAAACCCTCGCCGAGGCGCTACCCTACATTAAACGTTTTTTTGACAAAACCATCGTCATTAAATACGGCGGTAACGCCATGACAGACGACCATCTTAAGGAGTGCTTTGCACAAGACGTGGTGTTATTAAAGCTTGTTGGCATGAACCCAGTGGTGGTGCACGGTGGTGGCCCGCAAATTAACGAGATGCTGGATAAACTTGGCAAAAAAGGTGAGTTTATTCAAGGCATGCGTGTGACTGATGCTGAAACCATGGATGTGGTAGAAATGGTACTTGGCGGGCAGGTAAATAAAGAAATCGTTAATCTCATTAACCGCCACGGCGGCAAAGCCGTTGGCCTGACCGGACAAGACGGTAATTTTATTCACGCACATAAACTGTTGATGGCCGATAAAGATGATGCCAGCAAAATGATTGATATTGGGCAAGTGGGTGAAATCAGCGCAATTGATCCGAGCATTATCAACTTTTTAGACACAGGCGACTTTATCCCAGTTGTTGCCCCTATCGGTGTAGGTAAAGATGGTGAAACTTACAATATCAATGCCGATGTGGTTGCAGGCAAGCTGGCTGAAATTTTAAATGCAGAAAAATTGATTTTACTAACCAATACACCGGGTGTATTGGATAAAAATGGTGAGTTGCTGACAGGTTTAACGCCAAAGCAAATTGATGACTTAGTCGCTGACGGCACGCTATCTGGCGGCATGCTACCTAAAATCAGCTCCGCTTTAGATGCCGCGCGCAGTGGCGTAAAAGCCGTGCATATTATTGACGGGCGTGTGGAACACGCGCTGTTGCTTGAAGTGCTGACCGATGAAGGTGTGGGGACTTTAATTAAAGCAAAATAAATTTAAGTTTTACATGACCACTAAAATCTGGATTTTTGACTTAGACGACACGCTCCACAACGCCTCCGCGCACATATTTCCAGTGATGAATCGCGCCATGACTCAGTACATGATGGATGCGTTAGATTTAGACGAGCCTGCTGCGCACAAGATGCGTCAACATTATTGGCGTATCTATGGCGCTACCCTCAAAGGGCTGATGCGCCACCATGACATTGACCCGCATCACTTTTTAAACGAAACCCATCGGTTCGAGAATTTACCCGAATTGGTCATTCAAGCCAAACGCCTTCGGCACATGTTGCAAGGCCTGCCTGGACGTAAGTTAGTGTTTACTAATGCTCCGCGCAACTACGCCACCCGCGTGCTAGAGCTATTGGGGATTGATGATGTTTTTGAGTTGATATTTAGCGTGGAATCTACCAAATTTCATGCGAAACCGTCAACGCGTGGGTTTCAACAACTGCTTAAAACCATTAAAGTTAAAGCATGCGACTGTATTATGCTAGAAGATAGCTTACCAGCACTGATGACTGCAAAACGGCTTGGCATGAAAACAATCTGGGTAAGCAAACAATTAAAAAAAACCAATTTTGTTGATTATCGGATATCCACAGTGTTAGCACTCACTCACCTTAGGCTATAATTAAATAATCATTTGTGAGGAACATAAAAATGGCAGGCGAACGCAAACAACAAATTTTAGAAACGCTGGTTAAAATGCTGGAGTCGCCCAAACGGGAAAAAATAACAACCGCTTCATTAGCCGCAAAGCTAGAAGTAAGTGAAGCTGCGCTTTATCGTCACTTTGCCAATAAAGCGCAAATGTTTGAAGGCCTGATTGCATTTATTGAAGAAACGGTTTTTGGCTTAATCAACAAAATTAGCGCGGAAGAAGCTGACGGCTTAAGACAAGTGCAGCGCATTGTGACCATGCTGTTAGTCTTTGCAGAAAAAAATCCGGGGATGACGCGCGTGCTTATTGGTGACGCGCTTGTGAATGAAGATGAAAAATTGCAACTACGCATTAACCAGTTGTACGATCGCATAGAAGCGACGCTTAAACAAAGCCTGCGTATTGCTGATACGCAACACGCCAACTTGCCGACCGGAAGCAAAAGTGTTGCTGAGGCGCGCGCTAATTTGATGGTATGCTATGTGGTGGGCCGCTGGCAACAATTTGCCAAGAGCGGTTTTAAACGCAAGCCGACAGAATTTGCTCAGGAACAATTGGGCTTATTAAGCTAATGGCATAAACGCTGGATTTAAGACGGCAGTCTCAACCAGCGTTGCAATTTCGTTCTTTGTTAAGACAGCGTTAAAAAGGCAGCGAATCATGGTCACGCATAATCAAGCAATAAAAGCCCTATCACCTGCTGATTACCTTATCATTGAAAAAGAGCATCTACTCTTACATAAGTTCTTAATTGACCTGCGTAACACCTGTGCTTGCAGCAACTTAAACCAACACTCCGATTGCGTGCGTTGCGATCATGAAAAAATGACCTCGTGCCAAGGTCGGTTACCTTCTTACTTGTTTTATATCTCAGACCTTGCAGCAAGGCATTTTGAGCACGAAGAACAAATTATGTTAAGCAGGCCGCATGTGACAGAGCAATACGAATATTTCCGTATGCACTGTCAGGCACATCAGGAGATTATGGATAAGTTGCAGGCACTGACAGATGCGTGTTTTTCAATGGATAGCACAAACGATCCGGCTGAAACATACCGCCAGTTTCACCAAGAGCTTTCAGATATGTTTGAAGAACATGATCGCGCTTTTGATGATCCATTTATTCAATCAACTAAAACTTAACCCATAGATTAAGATAGACTTTTTACGTATTTTTTTTATTGCGCAGGAGAACAACTTGGGCGGCACAATTTTTGGCTTTACTGAAACGCAAATTACTGACTTTGGCATGACTTATGGCGTTGGCGGCTTAATGTTGTTAATGATTTTTATCGTCGGGCATTTAGCCTGGGAAGCTAAAGTAGGAAAATTTGGCACTTTTATTTTATTTTTAGGGTTAACCTTTGGGTTAGTGGGATTTGTAGCCAAATATTTTATTCAGAACTCACTGGGTATTTAACCGACGTTTACACAACATTTAGGCACCATCAACTTAGAGATTTAGTATTGCCCGATAAACCGCTTCTCTTTCCACAGGTTTAGCATTAGCCAGCTTAGAAAAAGTCTCATCATGCAACCGCGTTATTTTACGGCGGTTTGATTTGATATCCACTTCGCGCCACCCCATTAGCACCAACCAATCCCACAACTCCGTAGTCATAGGCTCCGTTACCTTAATCGCTATTTGTTGTTTTGTAATGTAAACATTAATGGCTGGACGCTTGCTTGCACGGACTAAGCGCCGACGCTCTTTAGCTGGCTTACCGCCAAAAATCATGGTTTTCAACGCATCAAACATGTAATGACCTTTTTACTTTAAAGTTTCGCTCATAATACAGCATGGCCTAAGCCTCAATTAGGCTTGGCAGTCACGGCAAATGTTAAATTTTGTAAACGATCAATTTACATTACCAATTTAATTGCCTGTAGCCTTGCCTCAAATACTGCTACTTTAATTTTTTCAGTGTCACTATAGGCTTTAGCCACTGCCCCCGCATCCACGCTTGATGCTGCCGCTAATACTTTCAACATAAAATCTGCGGCTGGCGTTGGATTATGCTCAAAGCCCGCTCTGCCGCGCGTATCCGCTTCACAGGCTTTTAAAAAATCCTTAAACCGCTCAGGTTGACGAATCGCGTCGAGCTGAATTAAAAACTCCAGCAATGTACTGGTACGCATCTGTGGTGCCTGAAATAATTTACCATGAAACTTGGTCACCATAACGCCCAATTCTTTACAATCATTAGGCACACGTAAACGTTTGCATATTTCTTTGAGCAGGCTAACACCACGCTCTTCATGCCCAATGTGACGTGGTAGCACATCCATTGGCGTAGCGCCTTTGCCCAAGTCGTGCATCAAAGCGGCAAAGCGTATGGCTAAGCTAAAGTTTTGTTGTGCCGCATAATCAATCACCATCATCACATGCACGCCGGTATCGACTTCCGGATGATGTTGCGCTGGCTGCGGCACACCCCACAGCTTATCCAGTTCTGGCAATAGCTTCTGCAAAGCGCCACAAGCGCGTAGCACCTCAAACATGCGCGATGGTTTTGCTTCCATCAAGCCTTTAGCAAGCTCCTGCCAGACGCGTTCTGCCACCAGTGCATCCACTTCACCGGCATCTACCATTTGCCGCATTAAAATCATGGTTTCTGGCGCGATGCTAAAGTCTGTTAACCGCGCCGAAAAACGAGCGGCGCGTAAAATACGCACTGGGTCTTCAGCAAAAGCATCGCTCACATGACGTAGCGTTTTAGTGTTGATATCAGCCAGCCCGTTAAATGGATCAACTAATTGCCCATCATTGCCTTTAGCAATTGCGTTGATGGTTAAATCACGGCGCGCTAAATCTTGTTCCAAGGTGACGTCAATTGAGGCATACACGCTAAAGCCTTTATAACCCTTTGCGGTTTTTCTTTCGGTGCGTGCCAAGGCATATTCATCATGCGTTTGCGGATGTAAAAAAACAGGGAAGTCTTTGCCTACAGGCCTAAAGCCAGCCGCCACCATTGCCTCTGGTGTGCTGCCAACCACCACGTAATCTTTGTCTTTTACTGCAAAGCCTAGCAACTCATCACGCACAGCACCGCCGACCAGATAAGCCTGCTTTGCGATATCTGATGCGGCACTCACTTAATGGTTACCGAGCTGCAATACTGCGAAAACGGTCGTATGCACCGCGTGAGGTATGGTCAACCAGATATTCAGCAATCACCGCCTCTAACGCAGTGGGTTGTACGCCCAATATCGCAGGTATCGGTTGTTGGCTAACGCTGTCCACCTCCATTGAGCGGACATTGTCACGCGACATGAGCTTGATGGGTAATAATTCCATCATAAACGCTTGCGCATACGAGAGCGTGTCGTTTAAACCGATGATTGGCCGTTGCAAACCTAATGTATGCATCACTTGTTGTACCAGTTCACGGAAGGTATATACGGTAGGCCCTGCCAACTCGTAGCTTTGACCAAAGGTAGCCGTGTTTTCTAGACTGTTAACAAAACAACTGGCGACATCTTCTACCCAGATTGGTTGAAATTTTGCATTGGGTTTTGCGAGCAGAATAGCGGGTAAAAACTTAATGAGCGTGGCAAATAGGTTAATAAAACGATCACCACGTCCAAAAGTAATAGATGGTTTAAAAATGGTGAGGTTAAGTTGATTGCTAAATGCCAGCAACGCTGATTCCCCCGCCGCCTTAGAACGTAAATACTGGCTAGGTGCACTGTTGGCAGCCTGCAAACTGCTCATGTGCAATAGGCGCTTAATGCCTAAATCTGCACAAATTTTAGCAAGCTGTGCCGGCAGTTGGTGGTGCATGGTGTTAAAACTTACACGCCGGCTTTGATGCAAAATCCCAACCAAATTGATCACCGCATCCATGCCCCTTAAAGCTGAATTTAAGGCGTGGTAATCCAAAATATTGCATTCAAGCAAACTTACATTTGGCAGTAAAATTAAGTGCTTTGCCACGTCGTAACGACGTGTTAACACTGTAACCAAGTAACCTGCTGCCGCCAGCTTAGCCACTACCGCACTACCTACAAAACCTGAACCACCTAATATCGCTACTTTTTTTATTTGCATGTTTAACCTTTGTTTTTTATATAACCCTAAAAATTACCCTTATCCAGAATTAGCAACACTTGCCAGCTATGCTGGCTTTAGTGGTGCTTATCAGTTTGTTCTGGTTAGCAACACTTGCCAGCTATGCTGGCTTTAGTGGTGCTTATCAGCTGATTCTGACAAACACCATGCCGTGAAATCAACCTGACAGATGCGTCCAAACTCACATCACAGTATTGTTTTATTTCGTGATTTTTGTGGTTTTTGTGGACTGTTTTAATTTTTACAGAAAATTATTCACTCTCCGCTAATATCGTTTCCGGCTGACTGCTGCCGGGCACTACGCCCATGCGAGACTTTAAGCTTTGTATGCTAGTACCTAAGCGCGGGGCATACATCTGTGCATTAGCCATCACTTTTTGCACATAGCCTCTTGTTTCACTAAATGGAATTGATTCTATATAAATAGCTGCCTCCAACGGTTTAGTTGCCACCCAACGCCTTGCCCGGCTTGGGCCTGCATTGTAAGCGGCGGTTGCCATCACCGCCTGGCCGTTCATTAACTCTAATGTGTAGCGCATATAGTAAGTGCCAATGCCAATGTTAGTGGGTAAATCATGAATCATGTCATTGCTATAGCCATCTAAACCCATCCGTTTAGCGGCCCATTTTGCCGTAGTTGGCATAAGTTGCATGAGACCTGCCGCACCCACGCCTGATTTTGCATAATGCATAAAACGGCTTTCTTGACGCACTAAACCGAACACCCAGGCTTCATCTAAATTTTGCTGATTGGCCGAAAAGCGCATTAAATCACGATAAGGGGTTGGGTAACGTAAATTAAAGTCATGCACTTGCCTGGTATTATCTGCCGTACTAATCGCAACGTCATACCATTGTTGGCGTGCTGCATACTCAGCCGCGGCCAGCAACTCTTTATCATTAAAACCGCGCGTGGCCCAAACCCACTCAGCCCTTGCTTCCCAGCGCAGATCAAGGCGTTGCAGCTCAAGCGCACGCTTAATAGCCGGCTGACTGGCAATGGCCGTTACTTCTAATTCAGTTGCGGTGTACTGAAGCGGTGGATTTCCCATCACACTTTCTAACTCCTCAGCCGCCAGCCAGCCATAATAATGGCGCTCTTTAGATAGCGGGCCAAATATAGCATTTGCTTCCGCCTGTGCATTCATGGCTTTTAACGCGCGCGCTTTCCAGTAGCGCCAAGCGCCTTCTTCAGCCTGTTTGGGTTGCATTGCTGATACGGCATCTTTCACCACAGCCCAGTTTTCCGCACGTAAAGCTGCACGCACCTGCCAAGCCAATTGCTCGCTATCTAAATTTACGCCTTTGGCTAATTCATAGTAGTTAAGTGCATCAGGGTGATGGTTACGTGCGGCATGGTAAGCAATACGCCCCCAACCAAAAGCGCGGTTTTCAGCTGAAAAATTAGTTTGTAGTCGATTAAATACTGCGATGGCACTTTCAATATTGTTACGTGCCAAGCGATCCAGCGCATAAAGATTGATCTCAATGCCAGTGCGCGTTTTGAATGAAACACTCACCGTCGCATTCGTTTTTTTAGTCCCCGACTTAACGCTGCTTAGTTTATTTTCTAGCACAGCTTGTGGCGTCAAGTTTGCAATATCCAGTAGATTAAGATTTTTTTCATCAAAATCAGGTAGACGTTTAGTAATACTTTTGGCAAGACTTAATTTTCCACCTTGTAATGCTAACCTGAACCTTGCCCAAACATCATCGGTACTTAACACCTCCGTTTGTTGCATGAGATCAAATAATTGATTACAACTACTGGGCAAATCCGTCGTTGTGAGCCATAAATTTCTAGCATCAGCGCCCGCATCAACCTCTGCAAGCTGCATTTTTCCAAACAAGGCATAACACTGTAACGCAGTATCTTCACGTTTAAAATAAGTATATTCATCAAAAAATGCAGCCCAATTCTGTTGCTTGGCTAATTTTTTCAGCCACTCACCACGCAAACGGTCAGCAAATGGCATATCCGCATATTGGGCTAAAAAATTCTGCACCTCTTCATCACGTGCTTGCTCTAATTTAAGTAGCATTAGCCAATAATCAGCATACGGCGCCAATATATATTGCTGTGCTTTAAGTTGGTTTACATCTTCTGCTAGCGCCAATTCATTTTTAGCAGCATAAGATTCACGTGCCTGTTTAAACAACGCCTGATCAGACACTGCGAACGCCTCGCCAGATAAGCACAGCGCGCAAAGAAAGGTTATCAAAAATACATAGTGGCTTTTTAAAGACACTGTGAATTTTCTCAACTTTTTGATGACATTAAACATAGAGTATTCGACGTAATACAAACAGAACCGCCACCACAACCGCTAAAAATAGCGTGTATTTGAGTGTTTGTTTGAAATAGTGCAGGTATTTTCTATCGTCTGTCAGCAAATATAAGCCAAACAGTACCATTGCGGTAATGCCTAACAACACTAACATCAGGCGGATCATTAACACGGCACGCCCCTTTCTTGAACATTGCGTTTAGCACGCGATTTAGCTAGTAAATAGGTTCCGGCTTTAATTGCTTGGATTGTGACAAAAATGCAGTCGGTGCGTCTTCTGCTTTTTCAAAGGTTGTGTATTCCCAAGCGCTTTCATCTTGCAGTAATGCACGCAACAATTGGTTATTGAGTGCGTGGCCAGATTTATAAGCGTAAAAAGCACCGAGTATCGGGTGACCCAGCATATACAAATCACCAATCGCATCCAATACTTTATGCTTCACAAACTCATCGTCGTAGCGTAAACCGTCAGTATTTAATACGCGGTATTCGTCCAGCACAATCGCGTTATCTAAGCTACCGCCACGCGCTAAGCCGTTAGAGCGCAGATATTCTACTTCGTGCATAAAACCAAAGGTACGTGCACGACTAATTTCTTTAATGTAAGAGTCAACCGCAAAATCAATTTTGACACGTTTGCCGGAATGATCAAATACTGGGTGATTGAAATCAATAGTAAAGTCTATTTTAAAGCCATGATAAGGCTCAAAACGTACCCATTTATCAGCCTCTTTGACTTCTACGATTTTTTTGACCCGTATAAATTTTTTAGCTGCAGCTTGCTCCACAATACCCGCTTGCTGCAATAAAAAAACAAAAGGTCCTGAACTCCCATCCATGATAGGGATTTCAGAAGCATCAACTTCCACATATACGTTATCGATACCTAAGCCAGCCAATGCTGACATGATATGTTCAACCGTCGCAACGCGGGCGCCATTGGCTTCTAGCGCAGAACACATGCGTGTATCGTGCACTGCGCTTGGCGTAGCCAAGATTTCATTAGGTTGAGGCAGATCAACCCGTTTGAAAACAATACCAGTGTCAGGTGCAGCTGGGCGCAGGGTAAGAGTAACCTTCTCGCCGTTGTGCAATCCAACGCCTGTGGCGCTAATCGCTTGTTTTAATGTGCGTTGCTTTAACATGTAATCTCTACTTTTCTGCTCTAAAACGTACTAGCCACTTGATAATGACTTGCATATTTACCTTATGAATCAAGCAAATAATAACATAATTCATTGCAAGACTCTCAAGCTGGCTGTGTCGCTTTACCAACAGCAAGCCTTAACTACTTAATCCGCTTGTTTGCGCAAAAATGCAGGAATATCATACTCTTCCATCCCTGAATTTTTCATCGCATCTACCTGCGCACGACGGCTGTTTGAGCCAAAAACTGCCGGCGCGTCATCTTCGACCATCAAACCATTACCAGCCGCAGCTCCGCCAACGTACATTGGTTGACCCGTTGTGCCGTTACGCACTACTTCTTGTGTCATTACACGGAGCTCAGGTTTTTGCTGACGGCGTTGTGCGCCAGTTAAACCAGTGGCGACCATCGTCACACGTAAACTGTCACCCATAGATTCATCAAACACGTTACCTACAATCACGGTTGCGTCTTCCGCAGTAAAGGCTTTAATGGTGTTCATTACATCATAGTACTCTTTCATTTTGAAAGCGCTTGAAGTGGTAATGTTTACTAAAACGCCACGTGCGTTCGCTAGGTTAACGTCTTCCAGCAACGGACTAGCCACCGCCTGCTCAGCTGCAATACGAGCGCGCTCTGGGCCTGTTGCCATAGCAGAACCCATCATCGCCATGCCCATCTCGCTCATTACTGTGCGCACATCGGCAAAGTCAACGTTGACCATCCCTGCGCAATTGATAATTTCAGCAATGCCTGAAACTGCATTGTGCAGCACGTCATTAGCCGCTCTAAACGCTTCCAGAAACGGTACGTCTTCGCCTAATACTTCCATCAATTTTTCGTTAGGAATCACGATTAAAGAATCAACGTACTTTGATAACTCTTCTAGACCATCAGCTGCGACTTTAGTGCGTTTACCTTCGAATGAAAACGGTTTTGTTACCACCGCGACTGTCAAAATACCCATCTCTTTTGCAATTTGCGCAATCACAGGTGCGGCACCAGTACCAGTACCGCCACCCATGCCTGCCGTGATAAACAGCATATCTGCACCATCAATCAATTCGGCAATCGCATCGCGGTCTTCTAATGCGGCTTCGCGGCCTACTTCAGGTTTAGCACCAGCACCTAAACCCCTTGTCATAGCCTCGCCCATTTGCAATACTGTTTTTGCCTGACTTTTTTTCAAAGCTTGCATATCGGTATTAGCGCAAATAAATTCAACGCCACCGACGTTTTTTTCAATCATGTGTGCAACTGCGTTACCGCCGCAACCACCTACACCAATAACCTTTATTACGGCTTCTTGTGAATTTCTTTCCATTATCTCAAACATTTTACTGCCTCCTCTTTTTTTTAAAAATAGTGGATAGCTGTTAGTCCATCACCGTTAGCTGATGCTTGCAACCAACGACCTAAGACTCTGCCAACTACCACCCACTAACTACAACTTACCTAAACGACTAAATCACACCTTAAAAATTGCCTGCAAACCACCGCTTCATTCTTTCTAAAATCCTGCCAAATGAGCTGGATTCCAGCTCACCATTGATATGTCTTTCCAGCTGTTGCTTACCCATCAACACTAAACCCACACCTGTGGCGTATCTTGGATTGCCAACCACATCTGACAGGCCGCCCACATATCGCGGCATGCCTAAGCGCACCGGCACGTGAAAAACCTCTTCACCTAACTCCACCATGCCGCGCATCATGGCCGAACCGCCAGTAATCACAATGCCAGACGCGATCATTTCTTCCATCCCGCTACGGCGCAACTCATTGAGCACCAGCTCATAAAGCTCAACTACACGCGGTTCCAGCACCTCCGCCAGGGTTTGCACTGATAATTGACGCGGATCACGGCCATCAACACCCGGCACTTCAACCACTTCACGTGGGTCAGCCAATTGACGCAATGCGCAACCGTGCTTGATTTTGATATCTTCTGCCGATTGCGTCGGCGTACGGAACGCAACGGCCACATCGTTAGTCATTTGGTCACCAGCAATCGGCACCACAGCGGTATGGCGAATCGCCCCTTGCTTGAACACTGCAATATCAGTGGTACCGCCACCAATATCGACTAAGCAAACACCTAGTTCTTTTTCATCATCAGTCAGCACGGCCAAGCTTGATGCCAAGGGCTGTAGAATTAAATCGCTCACTTCTATGCCACAACGTTTAATGCACTTCACAATATTTTGCGCAGCTGCCACTGCACCTGTCACGATATGTACTTTTACTTCCAGCCTCATGCCGCTCATACCGAGTGGTTCGCGTACATCTTCCTGGCCGTCAACAATGAATTCTTGCGTCAGGATATGTAAAATCTGCTGATCCGCAGGCAAGGCAATGGCGCGAGCGGTTTCAATCACACGATCGACATCCATTTGTGAAACTTCAGCGTCTTTAATTTTCACCATGCCATGAGAGTTAATGCTCTTAATGTGGCTACCGGCAATACCGGTATAAACATTATTGATTTTGCAATCAGCCATCAACTCGGCCTCTTCTAACGCACGCTGAATCGATTGCATGGTTGACTCTATGTTCACCACCACGCCTTTTTTTAAGCCGCGAGAAATATGCTGCCCCAGCCCAATCACTTTAAGTGTGCCTTCGGGTTGTAGCTCAGCAACAATCGCCACAATTTTTGATGTGCCTATATCTAAGCCTACAATTAAATTTTTATCTTCTTTGGTTCTACTCATCATTTACCCCTTCCGTGAACTTAAGTCACGGCTCCTGTCTGTTTTTTTACGGTGTCTGTTGACTTAATCTCGTTGGGTTTAATCGCCTCAATTGGTCTTCGCAAGGCAAATCCATTGGGATAGCGCAAGTCTGCATACGTAATTTTTTTATTCAACGCGACAATTGTGCTGCCATAAACTTTGGTAAATTTTTCTAAACGTGGCTGCATATCAGTCCTGCCTAACTCAACAACCATGCCATCTGTTGTGTTAATTTGCCATGCACGTCTAGGTGTTAATGCCAATATCGCAATGTCTAAGTTAGCCGTTTTTAATACTTTATTAAATGCATCATATTGCGATGCAAGCTCTATCACACTGTCATCCGGGCCATAAAACACAGGTAAATCATTACTGGTAGCCGCATGAAATAATTCACCATGCGTATTCACCAACGCCACATTGCCCCAACGTGCAAACGCTTGATGCTCTTCAATCATGACCTCTAACTTATCTGGCCAGCGTCTGCGCACACTCACATTGCGCGCCCAAGGTAGCTTTTCAAAGGCATCGCGTGCGGCGATTAAATCTAAGGTGAAAAAATTTCCTTTCAAATGTTTTGCAGCAATCAACTTCACTTGTTCACGCGTTACATGGGTTAACTGGCCGTCAACTTTCACTTCGCGTAGCGGAAAAATCGGCAAATGCACCACCACATACAGCGTAGCGTATAGCATTACCACCACACTCATCGCAAACAAGAGGTTGGCAATCCAGTTAAGTAAAGCGGGTTTATCCCACATGCGCCAACTCCAAAATGTGTATCACCAATGCATCAAAACTAATCCCTGCCGCCTTTGCTGCCATTGGCACTAAGCTATGATCTGTCATACCCGGGCTAGTATTCACTTCTAAAAAGTAATGATTACCTTGGGCATCCATTAAAAAATCTACCCGCCCCCAGCCACTGCAACCAATCGCCTTAAACGCCTGCAATGCTTGTTGCTGAATCTGCGCTTCTTTGTCGCTACTCAAACCACACGGACACAGGTACTCAGTGTCGTCACGCAGGTATTTGGCTTCAAAATCGTAAAATTCATTTTTTGGCACGATACGCACAATCGGCAACGCTTTATCACCTAAAATACCTACGGTGTATTCACCGCCGCCTACAAACTGTTCGGCGATGACCAATGGGTCAGATTTAGCCGCTAATGCATAAGCCGCCTGCAAATCGCCGGCGTGTTTCACTTTGCTAATGCCGATGCTAGATCCTTCATTAGCCGGTTTTACAAACAACGGCAGCCCTAGCTTTTGCTCTATCGCTGCAAAGTCTGAGTCAGCTTGTACCACTTCAAAGGCTGGGGTGCTAATGCCCGCGGCTGACCAAATCATCTTGGTACGCCATTTATCCATGCCAATCGCCGATGCCATCACACCGCTACCGGTATAAGGAATACCCAACAATTCCAATGCGCCTTGCATCGCACCGTCTTCACCAAAACGCCCATGCAAAGAAATCATTGCAATATCAAAGTGCTCCAAGTCATGCAGCGGGCGGCTGGCAGGATCAAAGGCGTGTGCATCCACACCTTGCCGCTGCAAGGCCGCTAGTACTGCCGCGCCACTCTTAAGCGACACTTCACGCTCACCGGACTTGCCACCTAACAGCACCGCTACTTTTCCAAAATCACGCATTATTCTTTAACCTCCAGCTCACTTAATGAAAGCTCACCCAATACTTTGACTTCCTGTTGCAACAAAACGCCTTGCTGCTCAAGCACGGTGTCGCGTATATGCTTAATTAACAGTTCAATATCCAGCGCGGTTGCACCACCGACGTTCACAATAAAATTGGCATGTCTTTCTGACACCTGAGCACCACCAATGATGTAACCTTTTAATCCGCTCGCCTCTATCAACCTTGCGGCATAATCACCTGCCGGGTTCCTGAAAGTTGAACCTGCACTTGGCATATTTAGCGGCTGTGACGCCAAGCGTTTGGCTAGTAATTCTTTAATTTTTTGTGCAGACGCATGTGCATCCCCTTTTTCTAAACCAAGCCAAGCCGCAACAAACCACTCATCAGCCACCGGTTTTTCAACATGGCGATAGCTCGGAATAAACGTTGCCGCATCACGCGTATTGAGCTCACCACTTCGGTTAATGGTCGTTACGCGCTTCACCACGTTCCAGGTTTCACTACCGTAGCAGCCTGCATTCATGGCAAGTGCGCCACCTAATGTGCCAGGGATCCCCGCAAAAAACTCTCCACCCTGTTTTGCCTCTTTAGCGCAAAATTTTGCCAATTTCGCACAAGTCACGCCTGCCTCGGCATACACAAGCTCACCCTCCATTTTTAATGCGGTGAGTACGTTATGCATCAACACCACCGTGCCGCGCACGCCGCCGTCACGCACCAACAAATTCGAACCCAAGCCAATAAAATAAATTGGTTGTGTGGCATCCAGGTGATGTAAAAACGCGCTCAAATCATCCAGCCCAGCTGGGATATACAGCTGATCTGCACGGCCGCCCACACGCCAGCTGGTATAGCGTGCCAAGGGTTCGTTCAATAGTAATTTTGGCGTCACCAACGTCATGCCCTCGCCAATCCTCTCAGTTGCAACTCTTTAGTCTTTAGTGCCACATGGCCAATAGAGCCCGCCCCCATCACAATCACTACGTCATCAGCTTGTGCTACATCTAAAATCGCCTGTGGCAATTCATCTGTTGTTTCTACAAATAAAGGCTCAACCTTACCCGCCACCCGAATCGCACGAATAAGCGAACGTGTGTCCGCTGCCACGATGGGTGATTCACCTGCAGAATAGACTTCCGTCAGCAACACCACATCTGCCCTTGAAAGCACTTTTACAAAATCTTCAAAGCAATCACGCGTACGGGTATAACGATGCGGTTGAAACGCCATCACCAAGCGCCGATTAGGGAAGGCCCCGCGCGCGGCAGCAATCACCGCCTGCACTTCCACTGGGTGGTGACCGTAATCATCAATCAGCGTAAACGTACCTGCTGTATTACCGTTGCGTGGCGTGGCTTGAATTTCACCATAGCGCTCAAAGCGTCTGCCCACACCCTTAAATTCTTTCAATGCTTTAATGATGGCTACATCCGGCACGTTAAGCTCACTGGCAATCGCAATGGCGGCTAAGGCATTTAACACATAATGGTTGCCGGGGAGATTAAGCGTGACATCAAATTCAGTGGTAACGCCGTTAATGCGTTGCACAGTGAAGTGCATTTTGCCGTCATCAGCACGTATATTTTTAGCGCGCACACGTGCATCTTCACTCAAACCGTAAGTCATTACCGGCTTAGTCACACGCGGCAAAATATCGCGAATGTTAGCGTCATCAATGCATACCACCGCCATGCCCCAAAACGGCAATTGCTGTAAAAACTCGACAAACGCACTTTTAAGCTTTTCAAAGCTATGCTCATAAGTGTCCATGTGGTCATGATCAATGTTCGTCACCACCGCCATCACCGGCGTCAAATGCAAGAATGAAGCATCAGACTCATCCGCCTCCGCCACAATATACTCACCCGAGCCAAGTTTTGCATTGGCATTGGCGGCCTCTAATTTGCCACCAATCACAAACGTAGGGTCCATACCTGCTTCAGCCAAAATACTTGCGATTAAGCTAGTGGTGGTGGTTTTACCGTGCGTACCTGCAACAGCGATACCCTGTCTAAAGCGCATTAACTCTGCCAGCATCAGCGCACGCGGCACCACTGGGATGTTTTTAGCACGTGCTGCTTTTACTTCCGGGTTTTCTTCATTCACCGCAGATGACACTACAACCACATCGGCATCTTTAACATTTTCTGCCGCATGGCCTTGATACACTGTTGCACCAAACGCAGTTAAGCGTTTTGTCGTTACATTGCTAGCCAAGTCTGAGCCACTGACATTAAAGTCCAGATTGATTAACACTTCAGCAATGCCGCTCATGCCGGAGCCGCCAATACCTACAAAGTGTATATTTTTTACTTTATGTTTCATTGTGCTACCTCCAGGCAAATAGCTGCCACATCCGCTGTTGCTTCCGGCTTACCCAAAACACGTGCAAATTTAGCCATTTTCAGACATTGCTCACGGTCTAGATCACCTAAAATCTTTGCCAATTTTTCTACACTCAATTCTTTTTGCTGCACGACAATAGCGGCGCCTGCCTCGGCCAGATAAGCCGCATTGGTCGTTTGGTGGTCATCTACCGCAAACGGAAACGGCACCATTAGCGATCCTATTCCAACTGCTGAAACCTCAGCCACAGTAAGCGCGCCTGACCGGCAAATCACAAAATCTGCCCATGCATACATAGCGGCCATATCATCAATAAATGCACGCGCATCTACTGTTACACCAGCTTTTGCATAATTATTTTTAAGTACCTCAATATGTTTCACACCTGCCTGATGCACCACCTGCAGGCGCTGATCTACAGGCAGCTTTGCTAACGCTTGCGGAATCACTTCATTCAAAGCCTGTGCACCTAAACTACCGCCGACTACCAACAGTCGCAATGTGCCTTCACGTCTTGAAAAACGCTGCTCAGGCGCACTCAAATTTGCGATATCAGCCCGCACCGGATTGCCTACCAGTACTGCTTTATCACCAAATACCGCAGGAAAAGCCGCCAAAACACGGGTGGCGAATTTAGCTAATACCTTGTTCGTTAAGCCTGCTACCGAATTTTGTTCATGTATCACCAATGGCTTACCTAATAATCTCGCCATCAATCCACCAGGGAACGCTGCAAAACCACCCATACCCAATACCACGTTAGGCTGATGTTTTTTTAATGCCGCAACGCTTTGGCTAAACGCTTTCACCAACTTCACCGGTAACAGCACCCAACCTAATAAACCTTTACCGCGCACACCTTGCATGGTGATTGTGGCTTTGTCGTAACCCTTGCCCTCTATCAGGCGATTTTCCATGCCGCCTTGGGTGCATAGCCAAACGATTTTCCAGCCCTGCGCCAAAAGGTGGTCTGCCACTGCCATTGCAGGGTAAACATGACCACCAGTACCGCCTGCCATCACCATTAAAGTTTTTTTCACCGTTTTACTCATACCGGCAAGCCTTTTTGCAAACGCCTATTCTCAAAATCAATACGCAGCAAAATTGCCATTGCGATGCAGTTTGCCAAAATGCCGCTACCGCCAAACGAGAGTAAAGGCAGTGTCAATCCTTTGGTCGGCAACAGTCCCATATTCACACCCATATTGATAATCCCCTGCACGCCTATCCATACACCCAGCCCTTGTGCCAACAACGCACCGAAATAGCGTTCATTGGCAATAGCCTCTTTGCCAATACCAAAAGCGCGAATCACAATCCATGTAAACAAACCCACCACCGTAGCTACGCCCACAAAGCCAAGCTCCTCTGCAATCACTGCCAGTAAAAAGTCTGTATGGGCTTCCGGTAAATACAGTAATTTTTCTACACTTGCACCCAGCCCAACGCCAAACCACTCGCCACGCCCAAACGCGATCAGCGCATGTGATAACTGATAACCTTTGCCATACGGATCTGCCCATGGGTCCATAAAACCGATCACGCGTTCAAGGCGGTAAGGTGAGCTCCAGATTAGAAACACAAACCCCACTACCAGTAAGATAATCAACCCAACAAATATGCGAGCATTGATACCGCCCAGCCAAAGAATAGAAATAGAAATCGCAGCAATCACGGCAAACGCGCCAAAATCCGGCTCACGTAGCAACAAACCACCTACCAACAACATCACCAGTAGCATCGGCATAAAGCCTTTGGTGAAACTATCCATCACAGCAGCTTTACGTACGGTGTAATCAGCTACGTACATGGCGGCAAATAATTTCATCAGCTCAGAAGGCTGCAAGTTAATCACAAATAAAGACAGCCAGCGACGACTACCACCAACAACACGCCCGATGCCCGGAATCAGCACCAGCACCAGCAACGCCAAGCCCAGTAAGAATAAATACGGCGCCATTTTTTGCCACCACGCCACGGGAATGTTAAATGCCACGAAAGCCGCACTTAAACTGATGACCAAAAAGATAGCTTGGCGCACTAAGTAATAACTACTGTTATGCCCGACAGCTCTATCTGCCTCAGCAATCGCAATTGAGGATGAATACACCATCACCAAGCCTAAGCCCAATAAAACCAGGGTGACCCAAAGCAATCCCTGATCATAATTAGGGGTATTAATACGTTCGCGGTTGAGCATGGTGGTGATCATGCGGCCTCCTTCAAACGCTGCACCGCGCTTACAAACACTTCTGCACGATGCACATAATTTTTGAACATATCAAAGCTGGCGCACGCGGGAGATAGCAAAACTGCATCGTCTTTTTGTGCGAGTCTTTTTGCAATATTGACCGCTTCTGGCAAATCTATTGCCAGATATAAAGGCACGCCTGTTTTTAGCAACTCGGCTTCAATCAATGGCGCATCACGCCCTATAAGCACCACCGCGCGCGCATTCGCCGCAACAATATCTGTTAATGGTGAAAAGTCTTGGCCTTTGCCGTCACCGCCCGCAATCAACACCACTTTTTGTGGCAAACCTGACAATGCCGCGCAAGTAGCACCGACATTGGTGCCTTTTGAATCATCGTAATAATCAACGTCATCAATGTTAGCAACCCATTCCACGCGGTGCGGCAAACCTTTAAAGTTATAAAGGGTTTGAATAATCGGCACGTAATCCAAACCAATGCCCCGGCAAAGCGCAATCGCTGCCAAAGCGTTGGCGGCGTTGTGTAAACCTGCGATTTTCAAATCTTGCATGTTTATCAAATCATGCTCACCGCAACTCAACCAGGTTTCACCCTGAACACCTCTTAAACCATAGTTATGTTCATCCTCAGTCGCATCCAAGCCAAATGTCACTTGCGCCAACTTAGAACGCGCCATCATCATGCTCCACGCGTCGTCACGGTTAAGCACTTGCAACTTTGCGTTGTAGAAGATACGCGCCTTGGCAATTGCATAATCCTGCATGCTAGCGTATCTATCCATGTGATCTTCTGATAGGTTCAGCATGGTGGCTGCGTCAACTTGCAAGCTACTGGTAGTTTCTAACTGAAAGCTTGAAAGTTCTAATACATAAACATCCGGTGTTTCCATGCTTAACGCATCTAGCACTGGCAAACCAATATTGCCAGCGACGATAGTTTTCAAGCCCGCCGCTTTGCACATTTCACCGACTAAAGTCGTCACTGTGGTTTTGCCGTTGACACCAGTAATCGCAATTACTTTTGCGCTAGTTGGGCGATATTGTGCAAATAGCTCAACATCACCGATCACTGCAACGCCGCGCTTAATCGCAGCTTGAACTTCCGGCTCACTTAATGGCACACCCGGGCTTGCTACCACCAGATCAACATTACTAAAAATTGCCTCGGTAAATGCGCCGGTAACTATGCTCACCTCTGGCAACTCAGCTTTCAGTGCGTCAACACCTGGCGGGTTATCACGCGTATCCGCAACAGACAAACGAGCGCCTTGGCGTTGCAACCAACGCAACGCTGACAGCCCTGTATCGCCAAGGCCTAGCACTAATACTTTTTTGTCTTTTAACGCAATTTGCATGTTCAGTTTACTTTTTACCTAATTTTCAAACTAGCCAGACCAATCAACACCAGCATCATGCTGATAATCCAAAAGCGCACCACTACTTGTGTTTCTTTCCAACCTTTTTGTTCATAGTGATGATGCAAAGGCGCCATCAAAAAGATACGTTGACCTGTCCCGGTTTTATATTTTGTGTATTTGAAATACAGCACCTGTAACGCCACTGAAATTGTCTCGATCACAAAAACACCACCCATAATGAACAAGATTATTTCTTGTCGCACAATGACGGCCACAATACCTAACGCCGCCCCCAGTGCCAATGCGCCTACGTCACCCATGAATACTTCTGCCGGATAAGCGTTAAACCATAAAAACCCTAAACCTGCGCCCACCATCGCCGCACAGAACACAGCCAACTCGCCTGCCCCAGGTACATAAGGAATGCTTAAATACTTGGAAAAATAAAAGTGACCCGTGACATAAGCAAATATGGCCAAAGCACCCGCCACCATCACGGTTGGCATAATAGCCAGTCCATCAAGACCATCGGTCAGATTCACCGCATTGCTACTACCCACCACCACCAAGTAGGTCAGCACGATAAACGCCAAGCCGCTCATTGGAATGACCAAACTTTTAAAAAACGGAATTAACAAAGTCGTTTCGGCAGGCACTACGGCGGTTTGCTGTAAAAATATCGCCACGCTAAAACCCACCACCGACTGCCAAAAATATTTTTCTTTAGCAGACAACCCTTTAGGATTGCGATGTACAACTTTGCGCCAATCGTCCACCCAGCCAATAATGCCAAAACCCAAGGTCGTGAATAACACCACCCACACAAACCTGTTACTTAAATCCGCCCATAGCAACGTTGATATAGCAATGGAAACCAAGATCAAAGCACCGCCCATGGTTGGCGTACCCGCTTTAATTAAATGCGTTTGCGGGCCATCATCACGCACTGATTGACCGACTTTGTAGTAAGTAAGCTTACGAATCAACGTTGGGCCCACTACAAATGAAATGGTTAATGCAGTAAGCGTGGCAAGCACGGCACGCAATGTGATGTAGTCAAACACGTGAAAACCACGGATGTCTTTTGCCAGCCATTGCGCTAATTCGAGTAACATTTTTAAAATCTCCCAATACGCTTATTGTTTGCTTGCTACTAACAAATTCACAACACGTTCCATTTGCATAAAGCGTGAACCTTTTACCAGTACCGTTGTGCTACTTGTGAGCTGAGGCAACACCGCCTCAGCAATCTCTTCCGGCGAGCTAAAATGCTGCGCACCAACACCAAAGCTTTTCACCATCTCAATACTTAATTCACCTAGGCAATAGAGTGTTGTTAGCCCGGCCGCCTTGGCATAAGCACCAATTTCTGCATGCATATTTTTAGCTTCAAAGCCTAATTCACCCATGTCGCCCAATACCAGAATTTTCTCTCCGGCATATTTAGCCAGCACATCTATCGCGGCGCGCATTGAGTCCGGGTTTGCGTTATAAGTGTCGTCAATTAACAGTGCACCATGGCATGCAGCCTTAAGCTCCAAGCGCCCATACACACCGCCAAAATTTTCCAGGCCTTTAGCTATGTCTGCATTTGAAACACCCAATGCAAAAGCGGCTGTACTCGCAGCCAATGCGTTACTGATGTTATGTGCACCTTGTACTTTTAACTTGAACGCCACGCGACCATTAGGCGTATCTAAATTCATTAAACTAACGCCTTGTAACTCTTGATAGTTAGCCGTGACATCTGCCTGCTGATTTAAGCCAAAAGTGACTACTTTTCTATTCGCATTAAGCGCGAGCCAATCAGCCGCATATTCGCTATCAGCGTTAATTACTGCCACACCGTCAGCCGGTAAGCCTGAAAAAATCTCGCCTTTGGCAAGGGCGATATTTGCACGTGAGCCTAGCTCACCAATATGCGCAGACCCTACGTTGTTAATTACCGCTACATTGGGCTTAGCAATATGTGTTAAATAATCAATTTCACCCAAATGATTCATACCCATTTCAACCACTGCATACTTGTGGCTTGCATGCATTTTGAGTAGCGTCAGCGGCACACCAATATCGTTATTCAAGTTGCCATAAGTGGCATGCACCTTATCACTACCCTTGGCAGCCACACTCAAAATTGCAGTAAGCATTTCTTTAGTGGTGGTTTTACCGTTACTACCTGTGATTGCAACCACAGGTGCGTCAAACTTGCTACGCCAATATTTGGCTAATTCACCTAAAGCCAAGCGTGTATCCTGCACAAACAATGCCGGCTGAACCTCAACTGCGCTGTCCGACAGCATCACCGCTGCCGCACCTTTTTTAATAGCTTCATCCGCAAATGTATTACCATCAAAATTTTCGCCTTTAAGTGCCACGAACAGTTGACCCGCTTTGACATTGCGGCTATCACTGCCCACAGAGTCAAACTGCACATCAGCACCCACGTGTTTTGCATTGAGCGCAACAGCAGCTTCAGACAAATGCATCATCATGATTTCTCCGCCATATCATCTGTGGCTACGTCAGCTTTAGTTGCCAGATTATCTGAAGCCCTTCTGTTGTATGGGCCTGCGTACACCACCCAATTGGCAAGCACATCTTCTGCAACTGCGGCATCGCTAAATGGTGCTCTAACGCCTGCTGCTTCCTGATAATTTTCATGCCCTTTACCAGCCACCAGAACAATGTCCCCCTTGCGTGCCAGCTGTATCGCCTGCGCGATGGCACTGGCGCGGTCTGGTTCCATCACAGGTAGAACTGTCATTCCGCGTACTATCTGCTGGACAATATGATCAGGGTTTTCATTGCGCGGGTTATCTGAAGTCACAATCACGCGGTCAGCTAACCGAGCGGCTACCGCGCCCATCAATGGGCGCTTACCTGTATCGCGGTCTCCGCCACAGCCAAACACGCAAATCAACTTGCCTTGCACTTGTTCGCGCAATGTTGACAATACATTCTCTAAAGCATCTGGGGTATGCGCATAATCAACCACGACCAAGGGTTTCTCACCGCCGCCAAATTGCTGCATACGCCCAAGCACCGGCTTGATTTTAGCAATCGCCGCCACCGCATCTGACAAACTCACATCAAAAGCCAATAAAGTTGCCAATACCGCCAATACGTTGTAGGCATTAAAGCGCCCCAGTACCGGCGCGTTAACAATGGCATCGCCTTGCGGCGTAGCCACTTGCATGGTTAAACCATGTTGATGCAATTGCAGTGCTACACCGCGCACCTCGCCGTGTAGTAGGCCGTAAGTCATTAAAGGCTTATTCTGCGTTTTGAGTGATGCAGCAACGCCTTGCCCAAACGCATCATCTGCATTCAGTATCGCCACGCCTAACCCTTGCCAGTCAAATAATTGCTGCTTGGCGGCCGCGTAATCTTGCATGGTTTCGTGATAATCAAGGTGGTCACGCGTTAAATTGGTCAGCACCGCTAAGTCAAACTCCACACCATTGACACGGCCTTGATGCAAGCCATGTGATGAAACCTCCATGGCAACGGCATCTGCTCCATGCTGCACATAGTCAGCCAGCATGGCTTGCAACAGAATTGCATCGGGAGTGGTGTTACTCGCCTCGACCAAGCCCATGCCGTGAGCATCAACAAAGCCATTGCCTATGGTGCCAATGACCGCTGTTTTTTGACCCAATGCACTCAATGTTTGAGCAATCCACTGACTCACCGAGGTTTTACCATTGGTACCCGTCACGCCTATGATGCCCAGCTTACGTGATGGGTACTGATAAAACTCTGCCGCGACTTGTCCCACCTGACTTTTTAAATCAGTCACCGCAACATTGCTTACTTCAAACGCAGGGTTCCAAACAAAATTCTTGGCGTCCCATGCCACACCGGTTGCACCGGCTTGAATGGCCTGCGCAATATAATTGCGTCCATCGCTATGCGCACCCGGATATGCCAAAAATAAAGTGCCGACCTTCACTTGACGGCTATCTGCCGTAATTGAAGTGAATTGTTGATTGAATGATGAGAGTAAGGTCATATACTCTCCTTCACGTCTTCAACATCACTAGAAATCACCACGTTATTATTAGGTGCATCTTGTGGCACAGCCAGCATACGCAAAGCATCTGCCATCACGGTGCTAAATACTGGCGCCGCGACCGTACCACCGTAATACTCACCGCTACTTGGGTCGTCTATCATCACCGCCATAATCAAGCGCGGGTTAGACGCGGGCGCCATGCCGACAAATGAACCTACATATTTATTTTTCTCGTAACCGTGATCACCCAACTTATGCGTAGTCCCTGTTTTACCCGCCACACGGTATCCCAGCACTTGCGCCTTCAACGCAGTACCACCAGGCAACACAACCAACTCCAGCATATCTTTGACTTCATGCGCAGTTTTAGCAGAAAACACCTGCGCACCTACTGGAACATCTTTTAACTTAAGCAGTGATACCGGCTTTATTTCACCATCATTAGCAAAAACGGTATAAGCCCGCGCCAACTGCAACAATGTGACACTAATACCGTGACCATAAGACATCGTTGCCTGCTCAATAGGGCGCCATGTTTTGTAATCGCGCACCCGCCCGGTTGCCTCGCCAGGGAAGCCAATACGTGTTTTTGCACCAAAGCCTATTTGATTATAGATATTCCACAAATACTGAGGCTCTAGGGATAACGCCATTTTGACAGCACCCACGTTGGATGACTTCTGTATCACCTCAGACACTGTTAACACGCCATGCGGATGTGCATCATGAATCGTTGCAGAACCAATAGTCATGTAACCAGGTGCTGTCTGAATTTGCGTATCAGGCTGGTATTTACCGGACTCCAAAGCCGCCGCCGCTGTTACCGTTTTCATGGTTGAGCCTGGCTCAAACGTATCTGTAATAGCACGGTTACGCGTTTTACCAGCAATATTTACCGGGTTATTCGGGTTGTAGGTTGGCACGTTTACCATCGCCAGCACTTCGCCCGTTTTAGCATCTAACACAACCGCCGCACCTGCAGCGGCTTTAAATTTTTCAACAGCTTTCGATAATTCCCGATACGCTAAATATTGAATTCTTCTATCAATGGACAGCGTGACATCATGACCATCTTGCGGCACTTTAACGGCTTCCAAATCCTCAATAATATGACCCGCCCTATCTTTAATCACACGGCGACTGCCACTTTTACCTGAAAGCGTATCGTTCATCGTCAGCTCAAAGCCTTCTTGGCCTTTATCATCAATTCCTGTAAAACCAACCAAGTGCGCAGTGACATCACCCGCTGGATAATATCGCTTATATTCACGCTGCAAATACACGCCAGGGATTTCAAGTCGCATGACTTCAGCCCCCAATGCAGGTGAAACCCGACGCTTTAAATACACAAACTCGCGCTCACTGTTTGCAAGCTTTTTATCGACCACTGTCACTTTCAAACCTAACAAATCAGCAATCTTTTTAGTTTGGTTCGCATTGATTTTTACGTCAGACGGATTGGCCCACACCGATTCAACCGGTGAACTAATCGCCAACAACTCACCGTACCTATCGGTAATTTTTCCACGTTGTGACGGTAAAGCCAGTGTACGGTTATAACGTGCATCGCCTTTTTCTTGCAAAAAGCGCTTATGAAAACTTTGCAAATAAACACTACGCCCCAACAAAGCAGCAAAGCCCAACAACACCAACACCAACAAAAGGCGACGACGCCATGCGGGTAATTTCACAACGATCATTGGCGTAGGCATCGCCATTATTGCGCCACCTCACTTGAGGTTTTATTTGGTACGTTAAGCGGCATAGCAACCTCCGTAGCGGTCACCACCTGAATACGCTTTGCGTCTGGCACCTGCATTAACAATTGCTGCGCAGCTACTTGCTCGATACGTGAATGCATCGCCCATGTGCTTTGCTCAAGTTGCAATTGCCCATACTCTTGCTTAAATTGCTTTTCCGCTTCGCTTAAATGCTCAAGTTCAATATAAAGCTTGCGTGCCTTGTGCTGTGCGCTCACCAAACCCAATGCCGAGAACATCAGTGCGAAAAATAAAATGAGGTTAAGGCGCGTCATGCGACTAACGTCCGTTCTGCCACACGCAATACCGCGCTGCGTGAGCGAGGGTTAGCCTTCACTTCTTTTGCACTTGGTTTAATCGTCTTACCGATACTTTTCAATTTAGGTTGCGGCAAATCTGCGGCACGTACCGGAAAGTTAGCAGGCAAATCATCACGATTTTCCTGATCACGAATAAACTGCTTTACGATGCGATCTTCAAGCGAATGAAAGCTGATCACAGCCAGCCGCCCTTGTGGCGCCAATAAAGCCAGGCACTGTGGCAGGGTTAGCGATAACTCCTCAAGCTCCTGATTGACGAAAATCCGTAAAGCTTGAAATGTACGCGTTGCGGGATTCTGCCCTGGCTCAAACCGCGTGACTGCGCCTGCCACGATCTGGGCAAGTTGCCCTGTAGTGGTGATGGCGCGCCCGTCATTGCGCTCCGCAATAATCGCCCTTGCAATCGACTTAGCAAACCGTTCTTCACCATAATTTTTTATAACCTCCGCTAATTGTTGCTCTGTTGTATTGGCGATAAATTCCGCCGCTGTTTTGCCACTACTCTGATCCATACGCATATCCAGCGGCGCATCGTATCTAAAACTGAAACCACGTTCGGCCTCATCAATCTGCGGAGATGAAATACCCAAGTCCAGCAAAATGCCATCTACCTTTTTAATACCTATCTCAGCCAGCTTTGCCTGCATCGCCGCAAAGTGACTATGTACGATACTAAAGCGCGGATCATTGACAGACTTGCCAGACGCAATCGCATGTAAATCGCGATCAAACGCAATCAAGCGCCCACCATCACCCAGTTGCGCCAGAATTTTTCTTGAATGCCCGCCACGGCCAAACGTGCCGTCCACATAGACACCATCGGGCTTAATAGCCAGCGCTTGCACAGCCTCATCCAATAGCACAGTAATATGCGCATTAGCTGATGAAGCTTCATCTATATTTTGATTCTGATTTGGATTTAATACTGACACTTCTAGTGGGTACTTTTCTAACTTATCAGCGCCACTCAAAGCCGGTGTTTGTCGAGGCGCTTTTTTTGAAGACAATGATGCTTTGGTGGGCGCGCTGTTCACGCCCTTAGTCACAGCGAGAAGCCCTCTAATTCTGCAGGCATGGTAAAACTTTCGTCCTGCATCACTTGTTCCAGTTGGGCGCGCCAAGCCTCCATATTCCATAATTCAAAATGACTACCCTGACCCACTAACATCACTTCTTTGTCTAACCCGGCAAAATCACGCAACACAGGTGACACCAGCATACGACCAGCACTATCAAGTGAAATGTCTTCAGCAAAACCCACCAACAAACGTTGCAACGCACTGGATTGCTTATCAAACGAGGATAGCGCCATCATCTTGGCTTGAATTGGCTCCCACGCCGGTTGTGGATACAACAGCAAACAACGGTGCGGATGCGCTGTCAACACCAAGTTACCGGCGCACTCAAGCTGCAATGCCTCCCTGTGCTTAGTTGGCACAGCGAGCCTGCTTTTAGCATCCAAACTTAAATGTGTAGCACCGCGAAACATATGTTCGTTATTTACCTTTAAAGACCCACACCGTCAAACAACACGAATCTTAATTAACCATCTTTAAAAACCATCTTTAAAAAACAGGGGGAACTGCCTAACGCTTTTAACAAACCCTTAGTAGTTATTAAACTGCAGCAAAAATGCACTTAGAGATTACATCCCCAACATTACAAAAATGAGCAATTCCCCACAAAACCCCACTTTTTCCCACTAATCTGCACTATAGATAAAAAAATAGCGCAATGCAAGCGCTTTTTTGCTATTTTTTCTTTATAGGTCAATGACTTAGCGCATTTTCATGCTAAAAATAATATCGTTATAAATTAAGCACATACAAAACTATATGAATGTAGATTATGAGGACAACACTGAAAGCGTTTGAATTGTAATTACAGGTGGATTGCCGGAGAGAATCAGGGCTAATCTAAAAGAAATAATTGCGTAAATTCGATGTGTGAAATATATGCGGCATGTCACGTTATTTGCCGTTTTAGCGGCATAGTAAATTGGAGAAGCCAAATACCGGCTCACACGTGAAACTGACAAATAAAAAATGCACCCGTGCGGACATTCGCACAGAACATGTCTGCCGAAACAGAATATTTTAAGTAAAAACGAAGCTGGCCGATAAGCCGGGTTCTGTCGTGCATTACTGCACGTAACAGTCATTCATCTAGGCGCACAATTACTCATGCGCTCAAGCAACCTACCCGCTGGCGACGCGAGCCACGCCAATGCCAGCCTATTTGGTCTTGCTGCGAATGGAGGTTACCGCGTTTCACCGTAACTTAATACGCTCGTCTCTGTGGCCCTATTCCTCGCCTCACGGCGGACGGCCGTTAACCGTCATCCCGCTCTTTGCAGCCCGGACTTTCCTCCCCTCACTTACGTGAGCGGCGACTGTCTAGCCAGCTTCAAGCATATTTTATCACGCCAACCACTCAGCAAGAGCCTCATTTACGTCATTCCGACTTTCGTCGGAATGACGGAACGTAAGGGGTTTTGACTTTAAATCCCCTGCTACCGCACCTGATAGTTACAATTTTTTGGAAGGATGTCGGTAAGCGGCTGTTTGAGCGCTAGCGAGTTTCCGCTTGCCGTTCCAAAAGATTGTAACTATCAGGAAACAAGCGGTAGGGGGTAGCCTTTTCTTTGGTTTCTTTCTTTTGGCTAAGCAAAAGAAAGAAACTCGCCAGTCGCGCGAAAGCGACCATTTACATACAAAACAATGCCTTCAGGCTATTGTGCATAACTCACATAATTTGTTCAAAAACAAAAGCTCTGCTCATCCCGATGGTAACCTCAAATATTTTAATATTGGGATACTTAGCACAAGCAACTAATAATGAAGCTTTATCAGTTTGCGAAATTAGTGGCCCTAGATAGATACTCAACAATTCTTTTGAGTTGAATTTATAATCAGTAAACAGCCCATCGTCACTTGGGCGCTTAAAACTAGTAATTCGCCATTCATTCTCATAGCTCCAATCTGGTGACTTTGTATATGTTGAAACATTTAAGATTGTCTTAATAGCGAGTTCTCTGGGCATCATAATTAATTTAGCCCATCCATAAGCGTCATACACCTCTGGTTTAGCCTCAAGATAGCTAACTGGCTGAGCGGCAAGCCATGCGCTATCTAGCTCGTCGCTACAATCAAATTCCAACACAACACCCTTGTACTGGTCTGCATAGTGAAACCACATCGCGGAATGTGCCGGGCTTTCTGTGAGGCAGAGTATTCTGAACTCAGGAATCCAACTACGCCATAAATTACGAAATTCATCCAAGTTAATATCGGTCGGCTGATATGTATCTGGCATCTCCATAATGCCAGCAATCAACTCCGCTCTCAACTTTTCGGATATGCCATTTTTAACCGTATCAATAATGAGCCTAAGCTTAGGCTCTAAGTTGGAAGTATCCTCCGGAGGTTGCTCTATCAATGATTTGAATCTCCTTCCCGTAGCAGCAAACACCTCAGTAGAAGTTATTCCAAACAAGAGTTCTCTTGGCACATCAAAAGGATCATTAAAAAGAACCGGAGAACTCCACCTTAACGTGCTGTTTTCAACCACCAATTTTGCAGTTGAAGCCGACGTATACTTAAAAAAACTTGTTCGATCATGACAGCGATTTGGAGAGCGAGGCATATGCAGATAGAAACGTATACAAATTTAGATTAGCTTCCACTCCACCATCTGCTCCGCCCTCAACGGCACTAACACATCACCGTCATAAGGCAAACTCCCCGGCACTTTCCAGCTTTCTTTAACCAGCGTGATTCGCTCTTTATTCCGCGGTAAACCATAAAAATCCGCCCCGTAAAAACTGGCAAAACCTTCCAACTTATCCAGCGCGTTAGCCGCCGCAAACACTTCTGCATACAGCTCCATAGCCGTACGCGCTGTATACATTCCCGCGCAGCCGCAAGCCGCCTCTTTGGTATGTTTAGCATGCGGCGCGCTATCAGTACCCAAAAAGAATTTAGGGTTACCAGATACCGCCGCCTTAACCAAAGCCAAGCGATGCTCTTCACGTTTTAAGATAGGCAGGCAGTAGTGATGCGGTTGAATACCGCCTTTGAACATGTCATTTCGGTTCATTAGCAAATGGTGCACAGTAATCGTAGCCGCAACATTGTTTGGAGATTGCATCACAAAATCAGCCGCATCTTTCGTGGTGATATGCTCAAACACGATTTTTAACGCTGGAAATTTTTTCAATAACGGGACCATGTTGCGCTCAATAAACACACGTTCACGGTCAAACACATCTACATCACTATCCGTCACCTCGGCATGCACCAACAAAGGCACACCCAATTTTTCCATCGCCGCCAAAGCATCAACACAATGCCCCAGATTGGTCACGCCAGAATCGCTATTGGTGGTTGCGCCCGCAGGGTAAAGCTTAACGCCATGGATAAGACCGCTCGCTTTCGCTTTTGCTATTTCCTCAGCACTTGTATTGTCGGTGAGGTACAAAGTCATGAGCGGCTCAAACGGCACACCCGCTGGCAGTGCTTCAATAATGCGCTCACGGTAGGCAATGGCCAATTCTGTTGTTGTCACAGGTGGGCGCAAGTTAGGCATGACAATGGCGCGTGCGAACTGCCTAGCGGTATCTGGCAGTACTGCTCTAAGTGCAGCACCATCTCTTAAATGCAAATGCCAGTCATCCGGGCGCGTAATGGTAAGAGAGTCTATTTTATTCATGGTCGAATCGCTTATAGTTATTCAGGTTGTTGTTTTAACTGTAGTGCAAACTCATACAAAACATTTTTCTTTTCATGGGTGATTTCAGTCGCTAGCTTCACCGCCTGCTTTAGCGGCAAGTCAGCAAGCAACAATTTCAAAACCCTTACGGTATCTTCAGAAATCTCTTCAGCCTCTTTAACAACGGCCGCTTCTACCAACAGCACAAACTCGCCACGCTGCTGGTTGGCATCTGCTTGTAGCCACGCCTCAGCCTCGCCCAAACTGCAGCTATAAATCGTTTCAAAGGTTTTAGTGAGCTCACGTGCAAAGGTAATGCGGCGCTCTGCACCCAACACAGCCGACATATCCACGATACTCTCGATAATGCGATGCGGCGCTTCATAAAAAACCAGCGTCACCGTTTGTGACTTTAGCGCCTCAAGTGCTTTGCGCCGCGCCGCACCACTGGCGGGTAAAAACCCATGAAACAGAAAGCCATTTTGCGCAATGCCAGAGGCTGACAACGCTGCAATTACTGCACTGGCGCCTGGAATTGGCACTACTTTAACGCCAGCCTTACGCACCAAAGCAACCACCACCGCACCCGGGTCGCTAATACCTGGGGTGCCTGCATCGGTCACTAGCGCAATGCTTTGCCCCGCATTTAATTGCGACAATAATTTCTCAGCCGATTGATGCTCATTATGCTCATGTACTGCAATGAGTTTTTTAGCGATGCCAAAGTGTGACAACAAGCCAGAGGTATGGCGCGTATCTTCCGCCGCGATAGCATCTACGGTTTTAAGAACTTCCAACGCACGCAAGGTAATATCTTGTAGATTTCCAATTGGCGTGGCAACAACATATAATATGCCTATAGGATGCAAAATTTGATGACCAAAAAATTAGTTAACGCCATTTTAGCAACATGCCTGCTTTTTGGCAGTTTATATTTACCCGCTTTTGCCGCTGAGGCAAATGGCGCTCAGCCTGCAGCAGTAAAACCTCCAGTTAAAAAATCCGCTGAAAATTACTTTTTAGAGGGTACCCGTTGCCTGCAGCAAAAAAAAATAGCGTGTGCGACATTGGCTTTGGCCAACATTTCAAGCTTATCGCCTTATGCAAAACTGCTTAAAGGCAGCATCGCCTGGAGCGAGAGCCGCGTTGATGAGTCATTACTTTTATTACTGCCACTGCAATCTGAAAATCTCCTCATTATCGACGCCAAAATCAGCTTACATCAGCACCTGGCTAAGGCTTTCGCAAGCCTTGGAGATACACAACAGGCACTGTGGCATTTAATGCAAGCAGAAGCAGCTGTGATCAGTGCGGAACAGGAAGCTAAAGCAAGCCACATTGAAAACACGCATCAGGAAATTTGGGCTTTATTAAGCAATCAATCACAAAACCAACTGATCACCATGCGTGGAGACAATACCGATAATGAGTTTCAAGGCTGGATAGACTTGAGCCTAGCCGCCAAAAATCAAGATGTGGCAAGCAGCATTGCAAACTGGCTGACTTATTATCCTGACCACAACGCCAGAGCCTTGGCAAAAAACCTCGCACTTCAATCAAACGCAAGCGCCTCCAAAATAAGCCCTGTTACACAAGGCGGCATTGCCTTAATTTTACCTATTACAGATGAAGCTAACATCACGCAAGCCGAAGCTTTTCAGCAAGGGTTACAAGCCGCATTGACTAAACATGGCCTAAACAATGAAATTAAAACCTACATCAGCGCCAACAGCTTAGAAGCCATCATCGAACAGCATGCTCAGGCAAGAAGCGAAGGTGCTACTTACTTTATTGCCCTCCAGCTATCCGATGATGACACCCCCGCCGACATGGCAAGCTATTTAGATTCTCATCACATGCTAAGCATTGGCTTACCGCTTAAAGATGAAGCCACGCAAATGGCAAAATTTGCGACTAGCCATGCCATGCAGCACCTTTTGATTATTAACACTGACAGCGAAGCAGCGCAAGCAATGACCAGCAGTTTTCGCGCGGCTTGGCAGGCTGAGTTAGGCACTAGCGATCAAAATGATCAAATAAGTGCCATTACATTACCTGATGGCGTAACCGCAGAAGAACTCAACCTATTCGACCTTAAAGCACAAGTGGCGGTGACAAGCCACGACATGGTAGTACTGGCGATGTCAGCCACTGACGTGCGCACAATAAGACCGCACCTCAACATCAGCACACCGACGTTGGCATTTTCCGACGTCAATGACACATCATCTTCAGGCACCACGCTCAACGCGCTACGTTTTGTCGATATTCCGTTTTTGCTGCCGACAAACAATGGTGCATTTACAGCCTATAAGGATGCCAGTGCCAATCTGAATTCAAATGAACTATTACGCTGGTTTGCATTAGGCGTCGATGCTCTACAATTGCTTGCCGCCAGCACACAGGCTAATAACAGTGAAGTGATCGTCAATGGCCTAACCGGTGAACTAACACTTGATCAAGCAGGCCACATCAATCGTCAGTTATCAATGGCCAGATTCACTTTTAATGGCATCGAACTAGAGCCATGATATTCAAACAGCAAGCGAAACACCTTGTAGAAGGCAATGCCGCCGAGCAATTGGCTGCAACTTTTTTGCAGCAAAAGGGACTCAAGCTTATAGAGAAAAATTTTCGTTGCCCGCATGGTGAAATTGATTTGATCATGCAAGACGGAAAAACATTAGTCTTTATAGAAGTGCGTTTGCGCAGTAGCGCCAATTTTGGCGGCGCGGCAATGAGCATTACGCCGTCTAAGCAACAAAAACTTACACGCACAGCAGAGCGCTATTTACAAATTCATGGCAATACAAACTGCCGCTTTGATGTCGTTTTAATGCAGTCAACACAAATAAACGCAGTAGAATGGATACAAAATGCTTTTTAAAAATTCCTTATAGCTTGCAAAAAAGCGAACCTATTAACACTCACACGCAAAGGATATTAAACATGAAATTATCTTTCAAATTATTAGCCGCACTCGCACTCGCCTCACAAATTACCGCTTGCGTGCCCGTCATAGTTGGCGGCGCCGCAGCAGGCGGCGCAATGGCTGCGGACAGACGGACTTCTGGCGTTTATGTGGAAGATGAAAACATTGAGCTTAAGTCCACAAAAAGCATACACGACACACTGGGAGAAAATGCGCACGTCAACATTACCAGCTTTAAAGGCAATGTATTGTTAACCGGTGAAGTCCCTGACGAAAACGCTAAAACCAAAGCGGGAGATATCGTGATTGCCACGGAAAGCGTGCGTAGCGTCATCAACGAAATCACTATTGGGCCTAAAACCTCTGTCAGCTCGCGTGCTAATGATGCTTATTTAACCTCAAAAGTAAAAGCACAATTCGTTACAGAAAATCGCTTTCAGGCCAATTACGTTAAAGTTGTCACTGAAAACGGCGTGGTTTATCTCATGGGTTCTGTCACACAAAAAGAAGCCGAAGATGCAGTTGAAATTGCACGCAACACCGCCGGCGTGACTAAAGTAGTCAAAGTTTTTGAGTACTTACCATAAGCACAGACGTAACTAGCGTCCCGCCCTCATGCAAGCGCAAGCGGGCGAGGGCGGAAAATCCTCTTGGAGGATGGATTTTAAATCACCTTAACAATGCTATAATTGCCAGCTAATTTTAAAAGCTGCAAGCAGCGTAATTACTGGTAAAAAATAAATGAGTGCAGACCCAACAACACAAACCAATAACGAAATAATTATTGAAGGCAACACGCGCGCGGGCAAGCCTTTTCGTCCTAGCGACTGGGTTGACCGCATGTGCAGTACCTATGCCACTTTTGGTGAAGATCGCAAGCTTAAATACTCACCTTACCTCAAGCCTAGAGTCGTCAACGGCGTTCGTTGCTTAGCGGTAGATTTAAAACTAAAAACCGTAAACCCAGAAGGCTATGCTCAACTGATGCACTTTGCTGAAGAAAATCAGCTTAACGTCCTAGATGACACTGGCAATAGCATTCCAGTGCCCCATTAAGCTTCAAACCAAGATTTGAGAGCACTGTAGTAAATTGGCTCATGAAATTGGCTCATGCTTAACGGCATGGGCCATTTAATTTTTAACGACACCAAGCATTTTCTCTATGTATTGTTTAGTGATCAAGCCACGCTTGATTTTAACCAGCACACCTTGAGGATTGTAGATAAAAGTCGTAGGTAGCACCTCTGCTGAGCCTAATTGCGCAACAACCGCATCATCACCCAAAACTATCGGATATGAAATATACATATCATCCACGTACTCGGTAACCTCTTTTACATCTTGATAATCAAATACCACACCTAAGACCATTAAATCCGCTGTTCTGCGTTTATTGTATAAACTCACGAGATCCGGCACCTCCTCCAAGCACGGCGGGCACCAAGTAGCCCAGTAGTTAACCAGCACCCACTTACCTTTATACTGAGATAATTGATGCTTGTTCCCTACCGTGTCTTTTAGAACAAAGTCAGCGGTAGTTTTAGCTCCGGCCATTGATACCTGACTAAAAGTTAATAACAGCAATCCCAACATAAAGTTTTTCATCGAGGTTTTTTCAAAAATAAGAATTTTGGCATATTAACCCTTGAAACCGCCCCAAGGTAAGTGATTCATAAAAATTACAAATCATGACCTTTTTACTAGTGAAAATTAGTGCTATATCATACAATCACGCCAATGCTTTGATTGATTTGGTGAAAAGTAAAAAAATGGCGCTAAACCTCAATATTCCAGATTTACAAGACGATCCCATTTTTATTGCCGAGACGCGTCCGCAAAAAATCAACCAAGCGCTAGCAGACCTTAAAACTGAAAACGCCATGGATATGGCCGCATATATACATGCCGAGCTCGAAACCTTAAATCGACAAAAAGTCTCTGCAAGTAGCAGACTGCAAGCGTTGGACTGTTATCGCCCACACCTGATGCGAACCGCTCTGGCGCTAGCTGAGCGTTACAGAAAATCGGCCCTGCCCCTGCATGACGAAGCCCATCTAGCCGCAACCACCGCAGGCGCATTATGGCTTGAATTAGGCTATGGCTACAAACTTGCCTTGGTAGATTTGCAAAATCAACTCATCAAATTAGGCGCAGATAAAAACTCAGCACACGCCATACAATATGCCATGCACGCCATTGCAGAGCATACCTTGGTCTATTATCAAACCTACGTCATGCCCCCTGAATATATTTGGAGTGATTTTCATCAACTCTACTTTTGCGCGGTACAACTCGACATACAAAATATAAGTGTTCAACATGCTTATATGGCGACTGAAAAAAATATTGACCCGAACTTAGCATCTGCACGCCTGGTAATCTCAATCGAAAATACCTATAAACATGCATTACTCATGTCACTGGCGGAACCTCAGCACCTGATACAACAAGACATCAGGCTGATTGCCGAGTATTTAGCACACTACATTCATCATACGCAAATCAGCGCAGTCACGACACTGGATAACATTTCCGGTGCATTTGTCATTGACCTGAGTTCCAACAAACCGCCAACGCCTTACAATAAACAAAATAGTCAGCCAAACCCTCTCACTGACATTTTATTTCAAACGATTGACTTGGTGCGCACAATGCATCAGGATTTAAGCCAGCTACAACGCCATCAATTACCTAAAAATGGTAGCATTCCAGCGGATGCCAATCGTGATGATTACGCAGAGCTACTCACCTACCTTATTAAGCATTGGGGAATCACTCCGCAACGCATTTTTAATCGTTCACTTAAAAATGGTGATGTTGACTTGGTTGTGGGTATTAGCGCCATTTGGCAGGCTTCTGAGCAAGGTATCACAAAAAACAATCATACAGATAACCATCCAATTTCAGACGCCAGTTCCACGCTAAGCATTCCAGCCATTCCTTCACGTTGGAAAACGCTAAACATCAGCGCGACAGGCATACTACTGAGACGCCATCATACAGCTGAGAAAAACATCAGGATTGGAGATTTAATCGGCATTAAAGGTAAAGGCGAGCCCCACTGGTCAATTGGCATCATCCGCTGGGCTAACTGTGGAAATAGAGATCGATTGGATATAGGCGTACAATTCATCGCGCCACAAGCACACAGTGCTGTAGCAACCGTGAGTGGACGCAACCAAGATGAACGCGTGTTATTATTATCTGAAATCGTAGCTATTAAACAAGCTGCAACCATTATTGCACCAAGAGGCACGTATGAGCCTGCACGCCAATTAACTTTGACGTACAATAGCAAAATCAGACAAATTATGCTGACTAAGCTAGTAGAGCGATCCCACTATGCCGAACGCATCCAATACAGCATTGTTGGTTAATACAATTTTGCTAACCAGCTTAAATAAAAATTAATTTATAACGGCTCTTCTAGCATTTGATGCTTCACGAAACCAGTTTTTTTCGTTACGATACACATTTATTCACAAAATAATATTCAATTGAGGTTTTTTCTATGAATGAACACATCACACACCTTAGCGATGCAAGTTTTGAACAAGACGTTTTGCAGTCACAACTTCCAGTCTTGGTGGACTACTGGGCAGAATGGTGTGGTCCATGCAAAATGATTGCGCCAATTTTAGATGAAATTTCAAAAGAGTACGCGGGCCGTCTCAAAGTAGGTAAGTTAAATATTGATGATAATCAGCAAACGCCACCTAAATATGGCATTCGTGGCATTCCCACCCTCATGCTTTTTAAGAATGGCAATGTAGAAGCAACCAAAGTAGGCGCATTATCCAAATCTCAATTAACAGCGTTTATTGACAGCAACATCTAAACCCTTTACGCTTAGCGTTATATTTAAATGCTTGGTTTTTATGAAGTAGCATTATTCAAAACCAAGCATTTTCTCACCAGCAAATTAAATAACTCCTAGCAACTAAATTCTTGGCATTATCCATCTTCACACCAATCTTGTTTTAGCGAGACCTCATGCATTTATCAGACCTTAAGCACCTTCCCGTTACCGAGTTAGTTGAAATGGCAATAGCCAATGAAATTGACAACGCCAGCCGCATGCGCAAACAAGACTTAATTTTTGCTATTTTGAAAAACAAAGCAAAAAAAGGTGAAAGCATTTTCGGTGATGGTACGCTTGAAGTGCTACAAGATGGCTTTGGTTTTCTACGCTCTCCAGACACATCGTACCTTGCCGGGCCCGATGATATTTACGTATCACCTTCCCAAATCAGACGTTTTAACCTGCATACAGGCGACAGCGTTCAAGGTGAAATTCGAATTCCAAAAGACGGTGAGCGCTACTTTGCTTTAGTTAAAGTAGATATGGTGAATGATGAAGCGCCAGAAAATACCAAGCATAAAATATTATTTGAAAACCTAACACCATTATTCCCAACCATTCCACTCACCTTAGAACGCGACATTAAGGGTGCAGAAAACATCACCAGCCGCGTTATTGACATGATTGCGCCTATTGGTCGCGGTCAGCGCGGACTATTGGTCGCTAGCCCTAAAAGCGGCAAAACGGTCATGATGCAAAACATAGCGCATGCTATTACCGCTAACCATCCTGATGTGATTCTGATTGTACTGCTCATTGACGAGCGCCCTGAAGAAGTGACCGAAATGACCCGCTCAGTCAAAGGTGAAGTAGTCGCCTCTACCTTTGATGAGCCTGCTACACGCCATGTGCAAGTAGCTGAAATGGTCCTTGAAAAGGCAAAACGCCTGGTTGAACACAAAAAGGATGTCGTGATTCTACTTGACTCAATTACACGCCTGGCGCGAGCTTACAATACGGTGATTCCATCATCGGGCAAGGTACTCACGGGGGGGGTAGATGCAAATGCATTACAACGTCCTAAGCGCTTTTTTGGTGCGGCACGTAACATTGAAGAAGGCGGCTCACTGACAATTATCGCTACGGCACTTGTTGACACTGGCTCACGCATGGATGATGTGATCTATGAAGAGTTCAAAGGTACGGGCAATATGGAAATTCATCTTGATCGCAAGATGGCTGAAAAACGCCAATACCCTGCTATCAATGTTAATAAATCTGGAACCCGCCGTGAAGAGCTCCTGATTGAAAAAGATGTACTACAAAAGATTTGGGTATTACGTAAACTGCTTTACCCGATGGATGACATGGAAGCAATGGAGTTCTTGCTAGACAAAATCAAGGCTACAAAAAATAACGCGGACTTTTTTGACAGTATGCGCAGAGGCTAACAATTCACCCACGCATTTTAAACTTGCGCCACCCGTTAATAGTAAATATAATGGCGGGCTACCGCGAAAATGCGTAATCTAATTTTTGCCGTATCATTCGGCAATCAATATTGAGGCTATATATTATGAAAGATGGAATTCATCCAGAATACCGCGAGGTCGTATTTCAAGACGTCGGCGCTGACTTTAGTTTTATCACACGCTCTACTATCGCGGCTCGCGCCACCATTAAATGGACAGATGGTAAAGAATACCCACTAGTGAAAATTGAGGTGTCATCAAAATCTCACCCGTTTTATACTGGCAAACAAATGATTTTAGACACGGCAGGTCGTGTTGATAAATTCCGTAAAAAATACGGTATGTAAGTGTAAACTGCGAGCAAGCTCGCAATTTATTATCTACAAAAGGCAGCTTAGGCTGCCTTTTTATTTTGATGTTGATTAGTCTCGTATAAAATAGCCCTTAAATTAAATAAGTATCACTCACTCAAAAATGCGATTTCAACTTGATCACGATTGGCAAGGTAATATGGCAAGCCCACGTGCACGCGTGGGTGAGAGTGCAAAAACACAGCTCCTGCTTATTTTATGCGCAATATGGATAATTTTAGGCTTAACTGGCCACACCCCTTGGAAGCCACTAGAAGTCCCTAGCATTAACATTGTTAAAAGTATTGCTCAAGGTGGCAGCTTCATTGCACCATTAGTTGCTGGTGAACCAATGGTCACGTCGCCGCCACTTTATTATTTAACTGCAGCTGCAAGCGCTAAACTACTTAGCCCATTATTTGATATGCACAACGGTGCCAGGCTCGTAAATATCATATGGATGACCATTGTCTTGCTCATGGTTGGAATGACCAGCCGAGAGTTATGGGCGCGAGGCGTAGGACGTCATGCAACGTTTATTATGATAGGCACAATCGGCCTCGTAATGAGCGCTCACAGCTTGAATGCGGAGGTCGCCAGCTTGGCAAGTACTGCCACGGGGTTTTATGCGTTAGCACTATCAAAACGGCGGCCTTGGCGCGCCAGCGGTCTACTTGGGCTTGCTATAGGCGTGGGCTTTTTATCTAACGGTGTCATGTCGCCGTTAATTTTATTAGCAACAGCACTATTGTTGCCGATACTCTTTAAAGCATGGCGCACTAAAAGTTTCGCCACCACGGTTAGCGCTGCCATTGCCATTGCCAGCCCTTTAGCTGCGAGCTGGCTAATCCTGTTTTATATGCAGCAGCCAATATTATTCGAACAGTGGCTACAAACCAATTTGCATGGATTTAATCAAACTAATCATTTATATTTTTTACGTATTTTAATTTGGTACGCTTGGCCCGCGCTGCCATTGGCACTTTGGGGCCTTTGGCGCCACCGCCATCAACTCGCAACAAAACCAAAATTTCAACTCATCCTTACGTTCTTTATTTGCAGCCTATTATTGCTAGGTTTTGGCGCAAACTCTAAAGATATCAGCGCATTGCCATTACTGCTACCTCTAGTCGCGCTAGGTGCCGGCAACGTAGAGCACCTTAAAAGAGGTGCAGCTGCCGCATTGAACTGGTTTGGGATTACCTTATTTGGCTTAATTGGCTTTTTAGTCTGGCTAGGCTGGCTCGCGATGCTCACTGGCTACCCCGCTAAAATCAAAGAACGGATGCAATTTCTATCGGGGTCAGATGCAACGCATTTCAGCTGGGTTGCATTTGTAATCGCATGCATCATCACCATAATTTGGGGCTTTACTTGCTTACGTGCAAAACAAAGTAACAAATCAACGGTAACTAACTGGGCTGTTGGCTTGACGTTTAGCTGGGGTTTACTAATGACGCTTTGGCTGCCTTGGATTGATGCGGTTAAAAGCTACCAACCGGTTTTTATGGGAATGCAAAAATCGCTACCTGCCGACTTTAACTGCATCAGTAGTTTAAACGTTGGACAATCTCAACGTTTATTGTTGCACTATTACACTGATATCAATTTGCATCCCGTTCAACCCACGCATCAAGTCAGTTGCAATCTATATCTGATACAAGACGAAAAAGGCGTAGGCAAGATGCTACCGAGTGAGGAGTGGTCGCTTATCTGGCGAGGAAAGCGAATTGCTGATAGAAAAGAGAGTTTCAGGTTATTTCAACGCCAGCAATGAATTTATGGATTCGCTCCATACAAACCCTTGCGACTAAAATAACCTCGCTTGCTATACGCTCAGATGGTCTTTAATAGCACTTTGCACTTGTGCATGTAGCCCAACGCCGGCTTGCTCGGCCACATATTGTGCAATTTGCTTACGCATCGGCAACGCCCAAAACTTATTAAGATGATCAGCAATATCTTTTTTAGCATGGCTTTGGTCTGGGTATGACTCGTAAAAATCACCAATCTGATTGGCCATTGAAATTAAACGTTGAATATCCATTTGTTTCCTAGTTTTTCTGTCACTTTATAGTTTTACATCAATCTTAGTTTACATCAATTTATTGGTACAGAATTCTCTCACTGTTGCTATATACCACATGCCGATTATCTCTAGCAAAGCCCACCAAGGTTAGCCCACTTTGCTCTGCCACCCGCACTGCCAAACCCGTAGGGGCTGAAACCGCCACCAACAAGCTGATACCTGCGCTAGCCGTTTTTTGCACCATTTCAAAACTGGCGCGACTGGTAGTTACAACGAAGCCGGCTTCACGCTTGATTTTAGCTAATGCGCCAACCAACTTATCTAACGCGTTATGTCGCCCAACGTCTTCACGCACGATGCTTACCGTTCCATCTGCAAGCACGTAGGCACAAGCATGGGTCGCGCCAGTTTTTTGTTGCAAGCTTTGCCAAGATTGTATTGTGCGTAACCCTTTAATGATACTACTTACCTCAACCTTATTTTTCATGGCTAACGGTTCTGGATAACGCATCGCTTGCGCTAAACTTTCTGCGCCACATAAACCGCAGCCTGTTTTACCAGCCAGCGTACGCCGGCGCTCTTTTAGCTGTGCAAAACGTTCACTGGCGATGTCGCAGTGCAACTCAATACCGTTACTTTGTACCTGCACCTCGAGACCATAAAGCTCGCTAGCGTTATGCACAATACCTTCACTGAGTGAAAACCCCAGCGCAAAATCTTCTAAGTCTTGCGCCGTGGCGAGCATTACCGCATGCGAAACACCATTGTAAATCAAGGCAACAGGCGTTTCTTCCGCCAAACAATCCTGCGTTTGCTTTAACTCACCGTCACACCATTGCAATACGGCAACCGTACTTAATGGAACATCTAAAACCTTTGCATTAGCCAACTTTAACGGCTTCGGCTTTTGCTTTATCTGTTTTTTGTGCAAAAGCAATTTGTGCTTCGCTAAAGGTTTGGTAATGTTTTTGCCAATCAGATAACTGGCTCACCCGCGCCACCTGCACTGCCGTTACTTTAAACTCAGGACAATTAGTCGCCCAATCAGAGTTATCTGTCGTAATAACATTAGCACCTGACTCCGGGTGATGGAACGTGGTGTAAACCACCCCCACTTGCACACGGGGGGTCAATTTAGCGCGCAATACGGTTTCACCGGCACGGCTAGCAACGCCTACCCAGTCGCCTTCTTTAATACCACGGTCTTCAGCATCATGCGGATGAATCTCTAATATATCTTCTGGGTGCCAAGCAGTATTTTGCGTTCTGCGCGTTTGCGCACCCACGTTATATTGCGACAAAATGCGTCCAGTGGTTAGTATCAAGGGGAATTTTGCATTTACTTTTTCAGTCGTAGGTACATATTGGGTAATAAAAAACTTACCCTTACCGCGCACAAATTCATCTATGTGCATAATTGGCGTACCAGTTGGATGCTCATCATCGCATGGCCATTGCACACTACCCAGTTCATCTAACTTCTTAAAGCTAACCCCTTTAAAGGTCGGCGTTAAACGTGCAATTTCATCCATAATTTCTGAGGCGTGTCTGTAATTCATGGGGTAGCCCAACGCCGCAGACAACTTGGCAGTGACCTGCCAATCTTCCATACCGGCTTCTTGTTTACCGTTGCTGTCAAGACCACCATTTTTAGGCGCCATCACGCGACGCACTGGTGAAATACGACGTTCTGCATTGGTGAATGTGCCGCTCTTCTCAAGGAACGATGCCCCAGGGAAGAACACATGCGCGAACATGGCAGTTTCATTCAAGAATAAATCCTGCACAATCACACATTCCATATTTTCCAGCGCATGCGTTACATGCTGGGTATTGGGGTCTGATTGCACAATATCTTCACCTACACAGTACAAGGCCTTGAAACTGCCCTCACTGGCTTGATCCAACATGTTAGGAATGCGCAAGCCAGGCTCTTTACTCAACGGCCGACCCCAAGCTGATTCAAACAGCGCACGCGTAGCGTCATCTGCCACGTGACGGTAGCCTGGAAACTCGTGTGGCATAGAGCCCATGTCACATGAACCTTGCACGTTATTTTGACCGCGTAATGGATTAACACCCACCCCTTCACGACCTATATTGGCGGTTGCCATGGCAAGGTTTGCAATACCCATCACGGTGGTAGAGCCTTGACTATGCTCAGTCACGCCCAAGCCATAATAAATCGCGGCATTGCCGCCTGTTGCATACAACCTTGCCGCGGCACGTATATCTTCCGCTTTAATGCCTAGCTCGCTTGATAAAGCTTCCGGTGAGTTCTCCGCAAGTGCCACAAAATCACGCCACGCCACAAAGGAATCCCACTCACAACGCGCTTTAACAAAATCTTCCTGCACTAAACCCTCTGTCACGATCACGTGGGCCAAGGCTGAAACTAACGCTACATTGGTGCCTGGGCGTAGTTTTAAATGATGGTCGGCACGTATATGCGGAGAGTTAGCAACCAAATCAATTTCACGCGGGTCAGCAATAATCAATTTTGCACCTTCACGCAGGCGACGCTTCATTTGTGATGCAAATACCGGATGACCGTCTGTCGGGTTTGCGCCGATAATCAAAATTACGTCTGACTGCATCACAGAATCAAAGGTTTGCGTACCCGCAGACTCACCCAAAGTTTGCTTTAATCCATACCCCGTTGGGCTATGGCAAACGCGTGCACAGGTATCTACATTGTTCACACCGAATACGGCACGAATCAGTTTCTGTGTGACATAAACCTCTTCATTGGTACAACGCGATGAAGTAATGCCACCGATTGCATCTTTACCATAGGTGGTATTGATACGACTAAGCTCACTTGCAGCGTAGTTAATAGCCTCATCCCAGCTTACTTGTTGCCATGGGTCTTGAATACTCTTACGTATCATAGGTGTGGTGATACGGTCTTTATGCGTTGCATAACCCCAGGCAAACCGCCCTTTTACACATGAGTGACCATGATTGGCGCCACCATGCTTACTTGGCGTCATGCGCACTACTTCTTCGCCTTTCATTTCAGCGTCAAAACTACAACCCACGCCACAATAAGCACAGGTAGTTGTCACACTATGCTCAGGTGTGCCTGCTGCAATGACGGTTTTTTCAATCAGTGTTGCTGTTGGGCAGGCTTGAACGCAGGCGCCGCAAGATACACATTCAGAATCCATGAAATCTTTATTGCCTGCGGATACTTTTGAGTCAAAGCCGCGCCCGGAAATAGTTAAAGCAAACGTGCCTTGCGTTTCTTCACATGCACGCACACAGCGTGAGCAAACAATACATTTGCTCGGGTCAAACGTGAAATACGGGTTGGATTCGTCTTTTTCTGCTTTGAGATGGTTTTCTCCATCATAGCCGTAGCGTACTTCGCGCAGACCTACTGCGCCAGCCATATCTTGCAACTCGCAATCACCATTAGTGGCGCAGGTCAGGCAGTCCAGCGGATGATCAGAGATATAAAGCTCCATGGTGCCACGGCGAATATCTGCCAATTTTGGCGTTTGCGTATGAACGATTAAACCTTCAGCTACAGGCGTAGTACAAGACGCCGGATAGCCACGACGGCCTTCAATTTCTACCAAACACAGACGGCATGAACCAAACGGCTCCAGGCTATCGGTTGCACATAATTTTGGCACCATTACACCTGCCAACGCAGCCGCGTGCATAATAGATACACCATCAGCCACCGTCACTTGTCTATCATCAACCGTCAGCGTAATTTGTTTTGTCGATTGACTAACGGGCGTACCGTAATCTACTTTTGGGTTGTATTTAATTTCATCCATGATGTTATCCTTAATCTGCAACTAACCCGCTTTAGATTCTTGAGAAAGACCGAAGTCTCCAATACCAAAATCTTCGCCGAAGTGATTGAGTGCGCTTAATACTGGGTAAGGCGTCATGCCGCCCAACGCACAAAGCGAGCCATTGAGCATGGTGTCGCTTAAATCGCGCACGAGTGCAATGTTCCTCGCATGGTCTTTACCGCTGGTGATTTTATCAATCACTTCCACGCCGCGTGTAGAACCTATGCGGCACGGCGTACATTTACCGCAGGATTCAATTGCACAAAACTCAAACGCATAACGCGCCATTTTTGCCATATCTACGCTATCGTCAAACGCCACGATGCCGCCATGACCTAACACTGCCCAAATTTTAGTAAATTCTTCATAATCCAGCGGGGTATCAAATTGGCTTTCTGGCAAATAGGCACCCAGCGGACCGCCAACTTGGACGGCACGAATTGGTTTACCAGTAAAAGAGCCGCCGCCAAAGTCATATAACAATTCACGTAAAGTTGCACCAAACGCCAACTCAACCAAGCCGCTGTGCTTGAGGTTACCTGCAAGCTGTATTGGCAATGTGCCGCGTGAGCGCCCCATGCCGTAGTCTGCATAAAATTGTGCGCCTTTATCTAAAATAATTGGCACTGTAGCGAGAGAAATCACATTATTCACTACCGTTGGCTTACCGAACAAACCTTCAATGGCGGGTAGTGGTGGTTTAAAACGAACCAAACCACGTTTACCTTCTAAACTCTCTAACAATGAGGTTTCTTCACCACAGACATAGGCGCCCGCAGCACGGCGCACTTCTAGATGGAACGCCTTACCGCTACCCAAAACGTTGTCACCCAAATAACCCGCTTTTTCAGCGTTAGCGATGGCTTCATTAAGGGCTATAAGCGCATGTGGATACTCACTGCGCAGATAAATATATCCGCGTGTAGCACCAACGGCCACACCTGCAATCGTCATGCCTTCAATCAGCACGAATGGATCACCCTCCATAATCATGCGGTCTGAATATGTACCGGAGTCGCCTTCATCGGCATTACATACGATATATTTTTGCTCAGCTTCACAGCCAAGCACGGTATTCCATTTAATTCCGGTAGGGAAAGCCGCGCCACCGCGACCACGCAAACCCGAGTCAGTAACGATTTTTACAATATCCGCACCCGATAATTTAAGTGCGTTTTTCAGGCCGTTGTAACCATCGTGCGCAATATAATCATCCAAAGAAACTGGGTCTGTAATACCCACTCGAGCAAAAGTTAAGCGCTGTTGCTTTTTAAGCCAATCAATCTCTTCAGTTAAACCCAAACTCAAGGCATGCGCCTTACCATCGATAAAATCTGCGTCAAATAGTGATGGCACATCTTTTACTTTTACCGGGCCGTAAGCCACTCGACCGTTAGCCGTTGCAACTTCCACCATCGTTTCCAGCCAATAAAGACCACGAGAACCATTGCGAATAACTTCAACTTCTAAACCACGATTTTTCGCCTCGGCTACCACCGCAATAGCTACCTTATCAGCGCCCATTGCCAAAGCGCTTGAATCGCGGGGGATATATATTTTAGTAACCATTACGCTTTAGCCTCCGCATGTCGCGCTTCCAAAATCAGCGCATCTAAATCTGCCGCCGTCACACGTCCGTATATTTCGTCACCCACCATCACTGAGGGCGACAGCGCACAGTTACCCAAACAGTAAACAGGCTCTAACGTAATCGCACCGTCTGCGGTAGTTTGGTGATAATCAACATTCAAACATTTTTTTGCGTGCGCTTCCAAAGCCTCTGAACCCATGGCTTGGCAAGATTCGGCGCGACAAATCTGCATCACATGCTGACCGGCCTTATGGGTGCGAAAATGATGATAAAACGTAACCACGCCATGCACCTCTGCCACAGACAACGCCAAGGCTTTAGAAATTGGCGCATAAGCCGCCTCTGGAATAAAGCCTACGCTATCCTGAATAGCATGTAGCAATGGCAACAAAGCACCAGGTCTATGCTGGTGCAGAGCGATTAACGCATGGATAGTTGCGCCCATCTCTTGTGTTGAATGTGAATCTAGCAAGCTATTCTCTCCAAAACGACTATTATTACGATTTTATAATGCTACTATAATATAGTTGCTAATTGCTATTTAATCCGACAAGTAATGATTGAAAAAGTGCCTAATTCTACAGAAGTTAATCCCCATAAACTCATCGACCAATTTGGTCGGCAAGTTGACTACATTCGGCTATCCATCACGGACCGCTGTGACTTCCGCTGCGTTTACTGCATGTCTGAGGACATGTCCTTTTTGCCTCGCGACGAAGTATTAAGCTTAGAAGAGTGCGCACGGTTAGTAAAAGTATTTGTTGGATTAGGTGTCAGTAAAGTACGCATCACTGGCGGCGAGCCTTTGGTGCGTAAAAATGCATTATGGTTATTTGAAGAAATTGGTAAACTTAAAAACTTAAATGAGTTAGTGCTTACTACCAACGGCAGCCAACTAGAAAAACAAGCTCAAGATTTAAAAAACGCCGGCGTAAAACGCATCAACATCAGCTTAGACAGCCTAGATGCAACCCGCTTCAAAAACATCACCCGCACTGGTGACTTAGATAAAGTATTGCGCGGCATACAAGCCGCCAAACTTGCAGGCTTTAACAGCATAAAACTCAACACGGTATTGATGCGTGGTTTTAATGACGATGAAATCCTGCCATTAGTTGACTTTGCCATTCAACAAGCTGTTGATATTTCATTCATTGAAGAAATGCCACTAGGCGATGTCACCCATACGCGTGAATCAACTTTTGTGAGCAATGCAGACACCTTGAAATTTCTACAAAGTAAGCACCCACTTATCAGCAGCACCGAAACAACTGGCGGGCCTGCACGTTACTGGCGTGTAGCCAATACTCAAACAAAAATTGGCTTTATTTCACCGCACAGCCACAACTTTTGTGAAAGCTGCAACCGCGTACGCATCACCTGCAAAGGCGAGCTTTATTTGTGTTTAGGGCAAGAAGATAAAATTGAACTAATGCCACTTTTACGCGCACACCTCAATGACGACCAACCTTTGATGACCGCAATTTTAAATAGCATGGCCGTTAAACCCAAAGGGCACGACTTTGACCTACGCCGTGCAGAACCCTCTATCGTCCGCTTCATGTCGCACACAGGCGGCTAAACATTGTCCATTTCAGCCATCATACTTGCAGGCGGACGCGCCACCCGCATGGGTGGCGTAGATAAAGGCTTAGTACAGTTACAACAAAAACCACTGATCCAACACGTGATCAAACGCTTAAAACCGCAAGCAGATGAAATCATCATCAACGCAAATCGCGAGATTAACCAATACCAAGCCTTAGGCCCCCCTGTACTCTGTGATGAGCAGGCTGATTTTATTGGCCCGTTGGCAGGCTTTAGCTTAGGTTTAAAACAAGCCAAACACGACTACCTACTCACCGTGCCATGTGATTCACCGTTATTACCGCCAGATTTAGCAAAACGTTTAATGCAGGGGTTAATTGAAAACAATGCGGATATCGCTGTGGCAAAAAGTGAAGGTAACGTGCACCCCGTATTCTGTTTATGCAAAAAAAACGTGCTCCCTAGCCTAACTGAATATTTAGCAAGCGGAGAGCGTCGCGTGAGTGCCTGGCAAAAAAGCCAATGCTACACAGAAGTCGATTTTAGTGATGCCGTTGACGCTTTTATCAACCTCAATACGCTTGAAGATTTATCGGCACTTGAATTGAAATTACGCAACTAGTCAAATCCACATCGCTAATTAGACTTAAAATGGCAATAGAAGTGATACCAATATTATTTTGAAAACAAATTTCCTCAAATGACTAAACCAACCACGATTTCACAATTGATCTCAAACCCTAGCTGCCTAGATGACTACGATCCAAACTCGATGCCCGTCGCCAAAGCGCGGTTATTTATTCAGCAGTTTTTAAGCCCGGTATGCGAGGCTGAGTTTTTACCTTTGCGAGAGAGTTTGGGTCGCGTGTTGGCTGCGGACATTTTGTCGCCATCTAATGTGCCAAATTACGATAACTCGGCGATGGATGGTTATGCGTTTAATGCGGCTGATATTGATGTAGCGTTGCCCACACGTTTAAAGGTGATTGGCACTGCTTTTGCGGGCAAGGCGTTTGATGGCATTTTAGCAAGCGGTGAGTGTGTACGCATTATGACGGGTGCCGCCATGCCAAAAGGTGCAGACACTGTGGTTGTGCAAGAAAAAGTATCGCTAGACGCTAACACCATTACATTCTTTGATGCGCCAAAGCCGCGTGCCAATGTGCGCTATACAGGTGAGGATTTGCGTATTGGTCAAACCGTACTCGCTACAGGGCATTTAATGCGCCCGGCCGATTTAGGTTTAATTGCATCGCTAGGCATTGCTGATGTGCGCGTGTATCGCAAGTTGAAAGTGGCATTTTTTTCAACCGGTGACGAGTTAATGAGCGTTGGCAAGCCGCTTGAAATTGGCCAGGTTTATGATAGCAACCGTTACACGCTTTATGGCATGTTAAGTCGCTTGGGGGTAGAAATCATTGACCTTGGCGCGATTGCCGATGACCCTGCGTTACTTGAAGCCACTTTGTTAAATGCGGCAAAGCAGGCCGATGTAGTGATTACCAGCGGTGGCGTTTCCGTAGGTGAGGCTGATTATATGAAGCTGTTGCTCGCCAAGCATGGGCAGGTGATGTTTTGGAAAGTCGCCATGAAACCAGGCAGGCCGCTCGCTTATGGCAAAGTGGCGAATGCGCATTACTTTGGCTTACCAGGCAACCCGGTTGCGGTGATGGTGACGTTTTACCAGTTTGTACGTGAGGCAATATTGCGGTTAATGGGACAACCCAATCCGGCACCGTTGCCAGTGTTTAAAGTAGAATGTACGCAAGCCATTAAAAAACTCACGGGGCGTACTGAGTTTCAGCGCGGTATTTTGTTTGCTGATACTGATGGCAACTGGCGCGTAAAACCCACAGGGGCGCAAGGTTCTGCGTTGTTAAGCTCAATGTCGTTAGCTAATTGTTTTATTGTGCTGGATGAAAGCGTTGACAACCTTGAGGCTGGGGCGTTGGTACAGGTACAAGTGTTAGATGGCCTTATTTAAGGCACCCTTAATTCACATGTTTACCGCTTAATGTATCTGGCTAAATACAGCCAATTGCATTAAGGTTTCAAATAGCGATTAAGCTTGTTGTATAATTTTTCGTTTTGTTTATTGCTTCTCATCTTTTAACTTTAATCACGCAGGCACTTCTTTCTTTTGAATATCGCAGTTCACCAATCCATCACGCATACAAACACACTGCTCTGGGCCATTATCGGCTCATTGTTGTTGCATGGTTTGCTGGTGTTAGTGATTCCAGACTTTAAGTTTGATGAAATAAAAACGCCTGCCATCTTAGAGGTTGAGTTGGTTAAAAAACCAGAGCCTCCTCAGCCCGTCGTGCCGCCAGAGCCTGTTCAGCCGCAACCAAAAGTAATACAGCCAAAACCTTTGCCTAAACCCATTACAAAGCCGCTACCGACGCCAATGGTAGAAAAAATTGAGCCTGTTGTCGAGCCAACACCAGCGCCACCACCCGACGTCATTGCGGTGGCACCAACAGCTGAAGTTACTCCTCCAGCGCACACAGTACCGGCACCTGTGCCAGTAAAGCCTGAGCCTACTCCGCCAACCATTAACCAAACGGACATAGACGATGCGCGTGGAAGATATGGCAACGCGTTATGGAACGCAATTAGCAAGCATAAAAAATACCCTAAAATTGCACAGATGCGTGGTTGGCAGGGCGAGGCGACTGTGGAACTGCTGCTTGATGGTAGCGGTAAGATAAAGTCTAAGAAAATTGTCCAATCCAGTGGTTACGAGGCACTGGATAAACAGGCGTTAGAAATGGTTGAAAAAGCACAGCCTTTTCCCACGCCACCTGAAGCCTTACGTGGAAACAATTTCACAATTACTGTGCCTGTGCCATTTAAGCTTGAATAACACCTTTATCTCCAGCCCACCTACACGCAGTGACTAAGAAAAAACATTCGCTTAAAGACCTCTTGCTCTTACATGAGCTCGCATTTATTTTACTTATTTTCTTAGTCGCGACTGTTGGTGCCATTGGCATTCATTTACAACAGCAATCCAGCCAGGAATCCAATCGCATCAATTTACTTGTGCAAGAGGTGCAACAAACGCGTGGCGATTTATACCGCCAAATGAAAGAGCTGTTTGACGCTTATTTTTTAGATGACATTGAAGCGCGTACTGAATATAACAACTTCACCCGCTCAGTTGAAAACCACTTTAGTCAATTAGAAAAAATATCCGTCGGCCATGCCGAAAAAACCGCCATCAATGAGCTGCACGCCGGCTATCAGGCTTTTGTAAGCGAAACCTCAGCCCTGTTTGACCAGCACACTACTCTCACCAGTGATGACCTTAAAAAAATACTCAATACTGACCTTGAAGCCGGGCTTTTTAATCGCTACGAAACACTGCTCGCGCGTACTGAACAATTACTCAACCAAAAGCAAATTGAGCTTGATGCCCAACTTGAAGAAAGTAAACGCAAATCTACTTTTTTATTATTTACACCGTTAATTTTGGCGATTTTATTGCTGATATTCTCTCGCATATTTTTAAAACGCTCAATTGTAAAACCAATTGAGGGCGTGCTTAAAGCCACGGCGGAAATCAGTGCCGGCAACCTTAATCATAAAGCCCCTGATGAAGGTATTGAAGAACTCGCCTCGCTATCAAAAGCAATTAACGAGATGGCCGACAAGTTACTCAACAGCCAAGAGAATTTAGTGCGTACCGAAAAGCAAGCCGCGCAAGGTTTGCTGGTGCCCATGCTGGCGCACAACATTCGCAACCCTTTAGCGAGCATTCGAGCCACGGCGCAAGTGATGGATGACCCCGAGCATGATGCTGAAACACGGGAGTCATTACAAGGTATTATCAACACCGTAGATCGGCTTGAACGCTGGACCGGCGCTTTGCTCGCTTATTTGCACCCGCTAAAACCTCAGCCTAGCAATACCAGAATCAAAGATATTGTAGAAGGTGCGTTGGAGCCACTTCATCAAAAAATTGCTAAAAAATCCATCCAGCTCACGCTACCAATCTGGCCAAAAACAAATGCTATTAAAAGTGATTACATTTTTACGGATCAGCATCTATTAGAACAGGTGATTTACAACCTGCTATTAAATGCAGTAGATGCCTCGAGCAATCAAGGCGCAATCGCTATCCAACTAAAAATCTCCTCTAACGCTTTTACTCTAGAGTTATCAGACCATGGTAGCGGCATGCCATTCATCCCGGATCCTAGCGCGATGAACGCCCCTACGACTAAAAGATTTGGCACCGGGCTTGGCATTCCGTTCGCCTTCAAAGTATGTGACGCCTTGGGTGGGCAGCTACAATTTGTATCAAAGCTTGAGGGCGGCACCAGCGTGATCATCTCTCTACCGAAAAACTTACATCTACCCGATTAATAATCACCCGCAATTTGAGAAGTAGCGCTAACCGCCGTTTTTCATCGAAAAAAATGTCGTTTTCATGAAATATCCGCTTGCCTTAATAAGGCTTTTTATCAACAATGATGCTTAGGCTCTAAACATAGAAGATTGATACCGTAATGCTAAACCAACCTGCACCAGACTTTCAGTTACCGGCAACCGGCGGCAACACTTTTCAGCTTTCAAATTATTTGGGCAAAACGGTCGTCATTTATTTTTATCCTAAAGACTCAACGCCAGGCTGCACCACGCAAGGTATCCAGTTCAGAGATGCCTATCCGCAATTTCAGCAACACAACACAGAAATTTTTGGTGTGTCGCGTGACAGTTTAAAGTCACATGAAAACTTTAAGGCTAAATTCACCTTTCCATTTGAATTGCTAGCCGATACTGAAGAGCTTGCCTGCTCGCTATTTAATGTGATTAAAATGAAAAATATGTACGGCAAACAAGTGCGCGGTATTGAACGTAGCACTTTTGTTATTGATAAAAATGGAACGCTAGTAAAAGAATGGCGTGGCGTTAAAGTTGATGGTCACGCCGCAGAAGTTTTAAACTTTATTCAAACCCTTTAAGTCCGACTAAAAACGTCTTAATTCAAATGCTTTAATTTTGTTTAATCACCTTCATAGAAAGTAATGTATGGCTAGCAAAAAAACCATCGGCGGCGCCAAACTGTTTGTCCTTGATACCAATGTGTTAATGCATGACCCTTCTTCACTGTTCCGCTTTGAAGAACATGACATTTACCTGCCCATGGTCACATTGGAGGAGCTTGATAACAATAAAAAAGGCCTCACTGAAGTTGCGCGCAATGCACGCCAAGTCAGCCGTAGTTTAGAAGAAATCGTCGGCACTGATTTAACCAATTTAGAGCTTGGTAGCCCTTTATCACTTAACGGCAACAAGCAAGCAACGGGTCGCTTATTTTTACAAACCAAAGAACTTAATATAGAACTACCAGGGTTAGCAGGCAGTAAGGCCGACAACCAAATTATTAGCGTGGTCATTTGCTTACAAAAGCAACACACCGACCGCCAAGTGGTGTTAGTGAGCAAAGACATCAATGTGCGCATTAAAGCCCGCGCCATGGGCGTGCTGGCAGAAGACTACTTTAACGATAAAGTTTTAGAAGATACCGATATTTTATACAGCGGCATGACAGAACTGCCAGCTGACTTTTGGGATCAGCACAGTAAGGCAATGGAATCCTGGCAAGAATCTGGCCGCATGTTTTACCGGCTCACAGGGCCTTTATGTAAAACTTTTCTCATCAATGAGTTTGTTTATTACGAGTTTGAAAAACCTTTTCATGCAATTGTACGTAATATCGATGGCGATACCGCAGTGCTTGAAGTGGTGAAAGATCACCTACTGCCCAAACATAATGTGTGGGGCATTACAGCACGTAACCGTGAGCAGAACTTTGCCCTCAATTTATTATTGGACCCAGAAATAGACTTTGTGAGTTTATTAGGACAAGCCGGTACTGGTAAAACATTGCTCACGCTCGCGGCTGCGCTGACTCAAGTGCTTGATAAAAAAATCTACACTGAAATTATTATGACGCGCGTTACAGTGCCAGTAGGCGAAGATATTGGCTTTTTACCTGGCACTGAAGAAGAAAAAATGACGCCATGGATGGGTGCGCTTGAAGATAACCTGGATGTACTGAATAAAAGTGATGATGACGCAGGCGACTGGGGGCGTGCCGCAACGCAAGATTTAATTCGCACCCGCATTAAAATAAAATCACTTAACTTTATGCGCGGTCGCACTTTTTTAAATAAATTTTTAATTATTGATGAAGCGCAAAATTTAACCCCGAAACAGATGAAAACACTCATTACTCGCGCAGGCCCTGGCACCAAAGTCGTGTGTTTAGGTAATATCGCGCAAATAGATACGCCCTATTTAACTGAGGGCAGTTCCGGACTAACTTACGTGGTTGATCGCTTTAAAGGCTGGAATCATAACGGACACATCACCTTGCAACGTGGTGAGCGTTCACGCCTTGCAGATTTTGCTGCAGAAGCCTTATAGATGAGATTAAATAGCATCATTCAAGGCAACGCACTAGAGGTACAATACTGCGCAATGCAAAGAAACCATGTAATCACAAAGCGTTTATCCAATGAGAATGTGTAAGGGATTTTACACATTGCTACTAGCGCAATTCACGTCTGCGCTAGCCGACAATGCATTATTATTTGCCGCCATTGCACTACTTGCACAAATGAACTCTCCTGACTGGCATACCCCTTTACTGCAACAGTTTTTTGTTATTGCCTATATTTTGCTTGCCCCTTTTGTAGGGTCATTCGCAGATGCCCTGCCTAAGGGGCGCGTAATGTTTATTGCCAACGCTATTAAATTTACAGGTAGCCTTGCTATGGTTTTAGGCATGCCACCTTTATATGCGTACGGTATCGTAGGCATTGGTGCTGCAGCCTACTCCCCTGCAAAATATGGCATTTTAACTGAACTATTACCCCCAGAAAAACTTGTTAGCGCCAACGGCTGGATGGAAGGCTCCACTGTAATCGCCATTATTTTAGGGGCAATTATAGGTGGAATATTAGCGAGCCACGACCCTTACTTGGCAATGATATTGATCACCGCCCTGTATATGGTCGCGGCTATATTTAACATCTATATTCCAAAATTACCGATTGATCATAAGCTCCCCAAGAAAAATCCGGTATTTATGCTAATCGATTTTTGGCATTCATTTAAAGCCTTATGGATGGATACACGCGGGCAAGTTTCACTCGCAGTGACCACTCTGTTTTGGGGAGCTGGCGCCACCTTACGCCTAGTTGTTATTGCCTGGGCTGCCAGTGCACTTAACTTTGGCCTTGAGCAGGCCACGCAACTTATGGCGCTACTGGCCGTTGGCATTGCAGTTGGCTCAGTTGTCGCCGCACGTTATATCAAGTTGGAACAATGTACCAAAGTGTTGCCAGCAGGCATCGTCATGGGCTTACTTGTAGTAGTAATGGCGTTTGTTCAGCATTGGCAAGTGGCCGCAACACTGCTATTTATTATCGGCGCACTTGCCGGGTTCTTTGTGGTGCCATTAAATGCGTTGTTACAGCACAGAGGGCACGAGTTAGTGGGAGCGGGGCATTCCATAGCGGTACAGAACTTCAACGAGCATATTGGAATACTGTTGCTACTTGGTGCTTATCTGCTCATGGTGAAGGCTGAAATCCCAAATAATACGATTGTCATTACGTTTGGGCTTTTTGTTAGCTTATGCATGACGATTATCCATAGACGCTACCGTTATATGAACAAATAAAACATCGCCCAAGTTACCTGCGATTCACCTATAGTAAGAAAGCTATCAATGTAACTTTACCTGAGCCTCAGTGCGTCTTGAAATAATGCGAGACAGCGTGAATAACGTCATGCTCCAAAATCCATGTAACGCCATCAAATGTAGCTTATATAACGATTGATACATCGTGCGTGCAATCAGCCCTTCTACTACCAAGCTACCGCCAGAAAGCGCACCCATTAAATTCCCCACGGTGGTATAGCTACCCAAGTTTACTAAAGACCCATAATCGCGATAGGTAAATTCTGGCAAGTTATTTTTGCCAGCCACCCGACACTTTACTGTTTTCAGTAACATTGATGCTTGTTGATGTGCCGCTTGCGCGCGAGGCGGCACGTTTTCACCACCATGGCCTATCCAGAGACATGCGGCACAATCTCCAAATGCAAATATATTTTCATCTAATGTCGTCTGTAAATTACGATTAACCACAAGCTGATTGATACGATTAGTTTCCAGTCCAGCTATTTCATGTAGAAAGTCTGGCGCTTTAATACCGGCAGCCCAAACGACTAATGCAGATGGAATAAAGCGCCCACTGTGCGTTTGTACACCCTTGCTAGTGACTTCTGTCACGCGCTCACCAGTATAAAGGTGTACACGTAACTTCCTTAGTTCCAGATCAACAGAATTAGAGAGTTTAGGCGGTAGTGCAGGTAGCACACGGTCACTTGCCTCTATCAATGAAATTTGTATATCTCGGTCTGGGTCAATTTTATCTAACCCATAAGCGGCTAATTCGCGTGTAGTATTGTGTAACTCAGCAGCTAACTCAACCCCCGTTGCACCTGCACCCACTATAACCACCTCTAACTGACCCGCTTGCACGGGAGCCACTTGCGTTTGCGCACGCAATAAAGCATTGTGCAACCGTCGATGAAACTTCTCGGCCTGATCTTGCGTATCGAGTGCAATCGAGTACTCTTGCGCACCCTTTACACCAAAATCATTAGTTGTACTACCAACCGCAATAATTAATGTGTCGTATTTAAAAGTACGGCGTGGTATCACCTCCACCCCATCTTCATCATAATTAGGTGCAATAGATATTTCACGTTTGGCACGATCAAGGCTATCCATGCTACCTAAACGAAACTTGAAATGATGCCAGTGCGCTTGAGCCAAATAGACTAACTCATGCTTTTCCGGGTTCATGCTCCCCGCTGCAATTTCATGCAGTAGCGGCTTCCATACATGGGTTTTAGATTTATCAATAAGCGTAATGATGGCCTTACCCTGCCGACCTAAAGAGTCACCAAGCTTAGTTGCCAACTCAAGTCCGCCAGCGCCGCCACCAACAATAACGACGTGGTGCAAATCATGCTGTTCATTGATACTCACAAAAGCCCTCACTTATTCTAATTTAACTGCAATCTTGGTTGTGATTATAAATCAATAATGGCTCAAAAAATGAGTCTAAAAACTATGCTTCACTATTGCTAGCAAGACCATGCACATTAAAGTTTTGAGATTGCAATCCTTCAAATAAAAACGCGCTTACTGCATGCACAGTAAGCGCGCTATTTTTATAGGCTTATACAACTACTCGTTACCAGTAATTCCTGTACCCTGACTGCGAATCCAGGCAATGATTTTCAATGTTTCATCTGGTGTAATGCCATTTTTAGGATCGGTTGGATCCATCAAACCAATTCCTTTAGCACCCATACCACCGTTAGTGCCATGCCAAATCGTTTCAAACATGCCTTTATTAGTCGCATTTTTAGCGTACTTAAAGTTAGGCCCAATCAACCCAGGCGCTACTGCACCTTCAGCATGTCCACCATGACAAGCAACGCATGAATACATTTGGAATACTTTTTTACCTTTGGCAATCGCTTCCTCATTACCAATATACGGATTTTTACCTGTCGCTAAAAATTCTTTAGCATTAGGTGTATCAAATAAAGCCACATCAATTTTTAATGGTGCGCCATCTTGCGTTGTTACAAAATCTATCGCTTTAACTGCAGAGGCTTCTAGCGCAGAGCCATTAGACGATGCATCAGAACCAGATTTACCACATGCACCTAATGTTGCCAACAGAGCAGCTAAAAGTAAATATTTATTCATAATCAATTATTCCATTCATTGTAATAAAATGTAACTGATTAACATTTTACAACAAAATAATAAAAAAACGGCCACATAAATGGCCGTTTTTTACTAAGTCTCAGCAGTCTAATTACTTGATCAAATAATTACTCATTACCTGTAATCTTAGAATTACTGCGAATCCAAGCAATTACTTTTAATACGTCATCTGCTTTCAAACCTTCAGCTGGATCTTCTGGCACCATTAAACCTAAACCTTTAGCACCCATACCGCCATTTGTACCATGCCAAATCGTTTCGAACATACCTTTGTTGGTTAGGTTTTTAGCATACTTCATAGTAGAACCAGTTAAGCCTGGAGCAATAGCACCTTCGCCGTGGCCACCGTGACAGGCATTGCAAGAGTATAAGTTATATTTCTTTTTACCTGCTTTAATTGCGTCTTCATTACCAACGTATTTATTTTTTCCTGTAGCCAAAAATTCTTTAGCCACTGGGGTATCAAATGACTCTGGCTTAATGTTTAGCGGTGAACCGTCCTGAGTTGCAACCAGTACAATGTCTGCCGCAGTTGCATTTACAGAAACCAAACCCGCCAACGCAAACAAACTCACAAACAATGCTGACTTTAATGTTTTATTGCCTAACATGCTATCTCCTAATCTTTATCACAAAAATGAGCTACGTTCCTCTCATGCTGGCGCATTACTGAACTCGTAGCTACTTAACGTATATATTATTTATTTGGTTGACGATTGCACTCAAATTAACGGCGTTATCTTACTCTAATTTTGAGCTAGCGTCACTATGCTCAGCTTTAGCTTTAGTCGCACCCTTGCGATAAACTTTCATCACGCTATCACCATCAACTACTGGGACATGTGGAATACCATAGTCATCTAGAATTTGATTGATTTTGTCTTTGTTTCTTTCTAACGCGCCTTCAATCATAGCCATGCGATCTTTGTCTTTTTTGCGGACCGCTACTGATATATTCCAGAATTCTTTGCCCTTTACATTTTCATTTTCATACTCAGGAATCATTACTACTTCTAGCGGCACTTTAGATTGCTTGGCAAAGTAACCACCTATTGGACCCCATACCACTGCGACATCAATTTCACCTTTGACTAAATCATCCACTAGAAAGCTTGGCGGGAAATTTAAATCACGTTGCATACGGTAAGGTCTGGCATTTGCAATCAAACCATGTGCATCCATAGGGATGGTTGCAGGGCTTTGTCCCACCACACCAATGATTGCTTTTTTAAGGTCTGGGCTATCCCAATTAGTGATGTTATAGCCGCTATCTTTTTTGTAGATAAATACATGGCCAGAACGATAGTAAGGCTTGGTGGTGCGCAGGGCATCATTGTCTGATGATGTACTCATAATGACATCACAGCGCATTGCATTGATAGTATTTCTATAAAAACCTTGTCGGTTGTATGCGTAGGTGTAACTGAGCTTTTTACCCAAGTCTTTAGCTAGAACTTCGGCGATTTTATCTTCAAAACCCTCTTGCTTTAAATTAGAGTATGGCATGTTGTCAGGGTCCGCACAGACTTTGAATTCAGATTCATCTACTACTCGTCTAACCTCACCAATACGCCCCTCATCTGCATTGAGTGTCGGAATTTCCAGGTCTGCTGCATAACTTACGCTAGGCAAGACTGCCATCATGGCAATTAAACCTAACACTTTATTCACACGTTTCAACATTGTTATTTCCTTATTTAAATACGACAGGATTTCTGCCAACTAACTTGAGAGTATTCCTTACTTTAAAAGTTCTTTTAACTTAACGATATCGCCCTATATTGTAACTAAATTTTGCAGCTAAGGTTAGCGTTAAACTGGGGCTTTATCACAACTAATTACGCTAACCCCTAAAAAAAACGCCCCGACTAATCGGGGCGTTTTTTTACTACATTTGAACTAACTTGAACAAGTCAGCTAATAATTAAATTGTTTTACAACAGTTAATTATAGGCTAAATACGTTCAATGCACCGCCGCCAGGAGCCGCGTTGTATTTTACTAGTTCAGCATAACCACCAGCAGCACCTAAAGCGTCTGTTGGGTTAGTCATACCAAGGTTCATCGCAACACCAGCCCAGCCACCGATACCTGATAGCACACCAACGTATTGTTTACCTTTGTTACCGTATGTGAATGCATTACCAATCACGCCAGAACCAACTTGGAATTTCCAAAGTTCTTTACCTGATTTTGCATCAACAGCCTTGAACCAACGATCTAAAGTACCGTAGAACACTAAATCAGTAGCAGTAGTTAAAGCACCACCCCATGCTGAGAATTTCTCTTTGTTGTACCATACTTTTTTGTTGGTCATTGGGTCATAAGCAGCAAAGCCACCCATTACGCCATCAGGACCTGGGAACATAGTCAATGTAGCACCAACCCAAGGTTGACCAGCAACATATTTAGACTCAACTGGCTCGTATGTCATACACACGTGGTTCAATGGAGAATAAACTAAACCAGTTTTTGGTGAGTACGCAGCTGGTTGTTGATCTTTAGTACCCAATGCAGCTGGACAAACGCCTTTAGCATTGTAATCTTGGTGAGTTGAAGCTGAAGCTAATTTGTTAGGCACGCCTGTTTTCAAATCAACGCCAGTTGCCCAGTTAACAAATGGGTGAACTTTTTCAGCAGCTACCAATTTACCGTTACCAGCATGCCATGTGTATGCAAAGCCGTTACGGTCATGATGCCAAGCGTATGTTTTACCACCTTTGTCGAACAAGATCACTTCGTTAATACCATCGTAATCCCACTCATCATGTGGAGTCATTTGCATGCCCCATTTTGCAATACCAGTATCTAAGTCACGAGCAAAAATAGTCATAGACCATTTGTTATCGCCTGGACGGACATCTGGATTCCAAACTGATGGGTTACCTGTTCCGTAGTAAACCAAGTTTGTACGTGCATCATACGGCCACCAGCCCCATGTAGAACCACCACCATGTTGCCAACCATCTTTAACTGCTTGTGGTTTTAACCATGTACGTGTACCAAGATCTTTTTCGCCAATTTTCAATTGGTCGTTAGGGACTTTAGCAAAAGAACCACCTAATTTATTGCCACCGTTTACGTCTTGGTAAACTGATAATGCACTGTATTCAGGTGTATCTTTGTTGAAGTCAGCGCCGATTAACACTTCAGCGTCAGGACCTGTTGAGTAAGCTTTCCATGCCAATGAACCGTCTTTGATGTTGTAAGCTGCTAAGAAGCAACGTACACCAAACTCAGCACCTGAACAACCTGTAAGCACTTTGTCTTTAATTACGTGTGGAGCATTAGTATTTGTAGCACCAACTTTTGGATCATTTACTAATGTTGACCATACTTTAGCACCAGTTTTAGCGTCTAAAGCAACCAAGTTACCATCATTTTGTTGCAAGTAGATTTTGCCGTCGCCGTAGCCTAAACCACGTGAAACGTTATCGCAACATAATACAGCTTGTACTGATGGATCTTGTTTTGGGAAATAAGACCATGAGATTTTTTGGTTATCGTTTAAATCAAGTGCATATACGTTGTTTGGGAATGCTGTATGTACATACATCATGTTACCAACAACAACAGGTGAACCTTCGTGACCACGGTTTACACCAGTAGCGAATGTCCAAGCTGCTTTAAGGTTTTTAACGTTACCTTTGTTAACTTGTGCTAAAGCACTGTAACCTTGGTTGTTGTGCTGACCACGTGGGTGAGCCCAGTTATTTGAGTCTTTCATTGCTGCTTCTTGGTCTGCTGCAGCTGATGCCACTAATGGCAATGCCATACCAGCAACTAAGCCAAGAGCCAATTTGATTTTGTTGATTTGCATATTTAATCTCCAAAGTTAAACTACTAAGGTTGTTAATAATTCCACCGTAACGAGTTAGCGTTTTTGATGTAATCTCAAATTTTTAACTCATTAGTAAAACTATTTTTTAGCACAGTTCGTGTGCGTATTTGGGACTATATCCCAGTCAATCACGAATTGCAATACATTAGTTACAATTTACTTACATTTCAGTGTAAATAAATATTTTGTTATGCTCTATCATAGTGGAGTGCAACTAATCAATATAAAATGTTGTTTATAATCATATAGAAAGCTTACAGTCAACCATGCAGAACACTATTTACAACTTGTATCCTGAATTGGAAATTCATGCTCAACATACACTTAAAGCTGATGATTTACATGAAGTTTATTACGAGGTTTGTGGCAACCCGAATGGGTTGCCGATAGTTTTTTTACATGGCGGGCCTGGCGGTGGATGCAATCCTACTCAGCGCCGTTTTTTTGATCCCACCCATTATAAAATCATCCTCATTGATCAACGCGGATGTGGGCGTAGCAAGCCTTTAGGTGCTGTTGACAAAAATACCACTAGCGATTTGGTCAATGATATAGATTTAATCCGTCAGCAGTTGGGCATTCAACAATGGCTTGTATTTGGCGGCTCTTGGGGCAGTACGCTAGCGTTGACTTATGCCTTGCAACACACGTCGCATGTTTCTGGCTTGATTTTGCGTGGTGTATTTTTAAGCCGCCCCAGTGAGCTAGCTTGGTTTTTAGGGACGGTTAAAACATTCTTCCCAGCACCTTGGCAGCGTTTATGTGAATTTTTACCAGCCAATGTGAGAGATATTCCTTTAAACGCATACGAGCAGCTTATTTTTAGTGATGATACTAATGTAAGTATTCCTGCCGCTATTCAATGGAACGCTTTTGAAAGCAGCATTATGACCTTATTGCCAAGACCGGCTAGTGCGAATGAAGTTGACGGTAAAGTAGAACTTGCACGCGCTAGAGTACAGATTCATTATATTAAGCATGATTGTTTTGTGGGTGACCGCGATTTGCTAGCTGAAGCCTCATTGAAGCTTGCACATGTACCCACTGTGATTGTGCAGGGACGTTACGACATGGTGTGCCCTCCAATAACGGCATGGGAGCTTAGCCGCGCAATGCCGCATGCCGAGCTTCATATTATTGAAGACGCAGGGCATTCTGCAATGGAAGCCGGCACCACTTCGGCTTTAGTGGCGGCGACTGAGAAATTTAAATACTTAATTGCTTAGCATCATTACTACAACGGCGTAATCTAAACGATTGTTAAATTAAATATCATCAATATCGCTTATAAAACATGTCATGAAAAAAGTAACCTTTACCGCTAAAAAAAATGAGTTGCGCAAGGCAATTAACATGCCGCGCGAGGCGTATGCTAAACAACGCTATAACACGCCCTTATTTGTATTGCATGAAATGTTAAACGCCTTTCAGCGACACAACGTGCTGGGATTATCTGCCTCGCTCTCTTTTTATGCCATGTTTGCGCTTATTCCGCTGGTATTGCTGATGTTTTTCTTGTTAAGCCAATTGGTGTTTAGCTCCGACTATGCAATCGTGAAATTGGCTATTGTTACTGGCAACTTAGTCCCTCAATTAAGTAACACCATTATGCTTGAGGTGTATAACGCGTCTAAGCAGCAAGCTGCATGGGGGGCGCTGGGTTTATTTGTATTGCTTTGGGCAGTTACGCCTTTGGCTGGCGCCATGCGCTCTACCTTTTACCACATCGCCGCGCTGGTAGAGGCGCCTTCGTTTGTGCGTCGAAAAATTAAAGATATGCTGGCTATTATCGGCATGTTATTTCTGTTTTTTTTGTTTACCTTTGCGGGGCTATTGCTAGAAAAAATCATTGCGTTTATTGGTGCCAATAGCTGGCTGATGCAATTTGGCATATTGGCAACACTTATTTCGCTTAGCCTGACAACACTATTAATTGCTGCTTTTTACTTTGCATTTTTCCCGGTGCGCCTATCTATTAAGCATCTTTTCATTGGGGCGTTATTTACCGCGCTTCTTTGGTTAATCATGCGACCAGCCTTTACGCTGTTTTTATCGGTCAATACTTCTTATGGCGCTGTATTTGGTGGCATGAAAAATTTATTCATCTCAATCACCTGGCTTTACTTTAACTTTGCTGTGTTTTTACTAGGTACTGAATTGATCGCTACTTTAAGAAAAAAAGATGTTTTGTTACTTAAGGGTTTATTTGATGATAAAACATCGGCCACGCTACGCAACGAAACCAATTACGTGCAAAAGCTGATGCAACGCTATGGCAAAACCTACGCGCGTGGCGATTACATTTTTAAGCACGGTGATACTAGCTATTGCATGTATTATCTGGTGGATGGGCAAGTGCAGCTTTTACAACACGACCAGCTACTACGCACCATTGAGGCAGGTAACTACTTTGGTGAAATGGCGATGCTATCAAACACACCCACCATTGCCGATGCGGTTGTGTCATCAGAGCAAGCTGACGTAATATCGATGCAGCCTGACAATATTGAAACGCTATTATTGGATGAACCACAAGTTGCCATGAAATTTCTGCGGCAATTGGCGAGGCGATTACAAAAGCGTAATGAATAGTTTTGTTTTAAAATAAGCAGGTCAAGCAAAACTAAATTCAAAACTAAATCTAAGTGAAGTTAAAAACCTAAGCAGGATTAGACATGGCAAAACAACCTCAATCTTTTGACCAACAACCAAGCCAGTTGGAAATGCAACCAGTCTTGCAGTGGCTTAATTCTGGAAAACTGGCTGAGGCTGAACATGCCGCCCAAAAGTTAGTATCACGTTACCCAAACACATTTATCCTTTATCAGATTTTAGGGATTGCTCAAGATGGCTTATCTAAATTTGATGCTGCAGTAGCAAGCTACACCAAAGCGTTAGTGTTACAACCTAATACACCTGACCTACATTTTAATTTGGGAATCGCACTTACTAATATCGGGCAGTTAGAACACGCTGCCAATAGCTACCATAAAGCCATCGCGCTTAACCCGAAGTTTTTTGAGGCTTATGCCAACTTAGGCACGCTGTTGCAAAAGCAAGGCATGCTTGAAGAGGCCATTAAAAACTACCGCACCGCGCTTAGCATTCATGCTGACCCTAGAGGGCATTTTAACTTAGGCACCGCACTACGCGACGAAGGCAAACTCGATGCAGCAATTACGCATTTCAAGTCCGCCATCGCCATGTTTCCTAACTATGCAGATGCACATAATTACCTCGGTGAGTGCCTACGCGACCAAGGCAATATGGAGGAAGCTATTAAAAGCTACCTTGACACGCTCAAGCTAAACCCAAACCACGCAGGCGCCAATTACAACATGGGTGAGTTTTTATACCTTGCGGGGCGCTTTGATGAAGCAGTGACGCATTTTGAGCGCTCAAAACTAGATGACTGGGAGGAACGCGCACTATATTGCACCTACAAAGCCGAGCATTTTGATACATTTAAAACCAAGCTGGATGAAATAGTTCGCACCCATAAAAAGCATGATGCACCATTCTTGGCAACACTATCTACGCACTATGCCACTAACTTTGGCGTAGAAGATACCTATACCTTCTGTAAAAATGGCTTTGATTTTGTTTATCAGAACAGCATCAAAGAATTAGCCGAGCCGGATAGTCAGTTTCTTAAAGACTTATTAAACGACATCGACAACACAGCGATTGAAGTGCGCGCGCAAGGCATGATTATCAATGGCAAACAATCCGCAGGCAATCTGTTTAAACGCCCGGAAGCATCATTCAGAAAATTAGGCGAACTGGTTAAACAAGAATTTATCAATTACCAAAACCGCTTTGCAGGGGCTGATTGCGAGCTCATGAAATCGTTTCCACAAGAACTTGAATTTACCAGCTCATGGTATGTTCGGTTGCGTCGTGGCGGCTTTGTAGATAGACATATCCACGAAGTCGGCTGGATAAGCGGTGCGGTGTATCTCGTGTTGCCTAAAGATAAACAAGACCCGCTGGAAGGCTGTTTTGAGTACGGCTTACATGGCGACAATTACCCACAAAAACATGAAAACTTCCCTGTTGGTATTGCAACACCTAGCGTGGGTGATATTGTGCTGTTTCCATCCTCACTGTTTCACCGTACCATCCCCTTTAACTCAAATGAGGAGCGCATTTGCATTGCTTTTGACTTAAAACCGGAAGGTGATATTTTCAGACATTCAAATTATTAGCGTCGCCATTAAATCTTAAGCGGGCTTAATGGTGCTAGTCCTTTGCAAACCATGCGATTAATCCTCTTCCACAGGCTTGCGTGCATCGTCTATCATAAATTCAAGCCTGGCTTCAGTGATGTCAACTTGTGTATCGAGAATTGGATCAATACATTTATTACCAAAAATAATTTTACCTTCTAAATTAGCTAAACTGCCCACCCGCGTATAGTCTTCTACGATACAGTTTTTAATAACAGCACCACTTTCTACTACACAATTGGCACCTATCACTGTCGGCCCTACAATAGTGGCACCTGCTTCAATCTTAGTACTGCCTCCAATGTAAACAGGTGGCGTAATATGCACCCGGTTTAAATCAACATTTAAATTAATTCCCACATGAACACCTGGCCTCACTTCCTTGCCTGGCATTTTAAAACCTATCACTTCACCATTCAGTATTTTGCTGGTGACCGTCCACACATCGTGGACATTACCAATATCTAACCACTGAAACGGCAAGTCGATGCCAATAAATGCCAACTTCTCTTGTACTAACTTTGGCAACAACTCGCCACCAATGTCATACGCGACGTCAGATGGAATGTAGTTAAAAATTTCCGGCTCAAAAATGTAAATACCCGTACTCGCCAAATTAGAAACGGCATCTTCAGGGGTGGGTTTTTCCTGAAATTGAACAATACGATCATTTTCATCTAACGCAACGATGCCATACTTAAATACCTCATCATGCGGCACTTGCTTAAGAATAACGCTGGCAATCGCCTGCTTTTGACGATGAATCTCCAATGCCTTAGTAATATCTAAATCAATCCAGGCATCTCCACATAACACGATAAATGTTTCATCAAAGAATCCTGAAAAATCCTGAATTTTCTTCATGCCGCCAGCAGAGCCAATGGGCAAGCTCGTCACAACCCCATCAGCTGATATTTTCCCCTCATAAGAATAGGCGATGCTGACACCAAACTGCTCACCGTCTCTAAAGTAGTTTTCAATCACGGGCGCTAAATGGCTGGTATTTACCATGATTTCATCAACCCCATGTTTTTTAAGAAGATCTATCAGGTATTCCATGACAGGCTTTCTTATCAATGGAATCATAGGCTTAGGTATCTCGTGTGTGATAGGCTGAACCCTGGTTCCCTTGCCCGCGCCTAGTATCATTGCTTTCATATGGATCGTTTTATTTTCATGTGATTGATGGGTAGCTTAATGCAATTTTAACTTTATAAGTCAATCCAACATCCCTGAAATAGGCTACTCTTGCTTGTTCAGAGCGCTTACGCCAGGACTTATGAATAATGACTCACGCTAGAATATCGGCTTTTTTATGCCACAATGTAGCAGCACCAAACATAATGTAATTAAAAGCAGCAACGGCTAGGTAACAAAGTGCTACCTCTGAAATAAAATCGCCTACAGGCCGATTGTTAACGAACACATAACCTAGCCCGATAGTCAAAAATAAAGTAGCGCTTATTGTGAGTATATTTGCGAAGCGTTTTAGCCAAATTTTCATATTTATCTTTGTGAGTTGATGGTTATACTAGTCGAAGTAATCATTATATTGGAGAACACGAACAATGAAAAAACTATACTACATTGATTTTCCGCAGGAACACTTGGAAAATCAAATGCACAGTTATCGTTGCGCTTACTGTAAAGTTGAAACAACGACCATCAATGGCAAGTTAGAAGGTCATCTTCCAACTTGTGAATATAGACTAAAGTTAGAGAATGCTGGATATGATGGCATCTCTAACGACTCATCAAAAACACTGGCATTGCACGACGCGGATGATTTTGACTGATTATTGATTCAGGCACTTTTTAGCAATTAACTTAGTCTATATTTTCATGTTTAATGGTTCTTTATAGATAGCACGTTGAAACATGGACAAGCACACAACGCCTAAACATTCGCGTCTTGACAGCATTGTAGCTGATGCGCGCCGTCACAACGCTGAACGTGACGCAAGTTATCGCGAGCAAGCACTCAAACTCTATCCGTGGGTTTGTGGCCGATGCGCGCGTAAATTCTCTGGTGTGCGCTTACGTGAACTTACCGTTCACCACAAAGACCACAATCATGACAACAACCCGCCAGATGGCAGCAACTGGGAGTTACTATGTTTGTACTGCCATGAAAACGAGCATGCACGCATTTTGGATGAGTCGTTACGAAACAGAACAAACGGAGAGCCAACCAACGTCGTAAAACACAACCCATTTGCAAACTTAGCTACGATGTTAAAACAGAAAAAATAATAACGCATAAAGGCATGTGTGAAAGTTCATGCCGTCTTTAACTCATTGCCCATTTATAACGTAGTGCACAGCCTCTCGACCGTTAAAATGTTACAACACATCATACTCACGTGACTCATAAGCCTCGCGGAATCTAGCGTTTATCGCATCCATATCATCATCAATCGGCTGATCATCGACTGCAGTTGTACGAGGTGCCATTGCTTTAGGTGCAGTGGCTTTAGCTGCGCTTTTTATTGGTGCGTCTGTATTTAATAACCACTTTTCAAACGGCGCCGAATCGAGTCCTTCTGGGACGTACCATAGCTTTAATTCTGCATTCCATCGAGCGCCTAATGCCTTGGCTTGGTCTTTTTCATTGAATGGCACTTTAAGGTTAATGTTACTGGTATTCATAATCACCCTGATATTTTGTACTAACTGTATGGTTGCATGTTAATCATTGAGAGGTTTAATCAGCTAAAACCACTTTAATAAGCTTATACACCCTGAATAGTCTGGGTGATAGTCAATCAGCCGTAACCTTATCCTGACCAACATCGCGCAACATAACGCCATAAAGCGTCTCTACCTTATCTCTCGCCCACGGCGTCTTTCGTAGAAACTTCAAACTTGAGGCAACGCTTGGGTCATTGGTGAAGCAACGTATCACAATACGTTCAGACAAACCTACCCAGCCATAATGAGCTACCAGCTCCTTAACCAAGGTCTCAAGCGTAATGCCATGCAATGGGTTGTTAGGTTGCTTTGGAGGGGCAGACGACGTCATAGGCGGTTATCTTCCTAAGATTGAAGTGTCGTAAATTAAGCTGCAATTACAATACATTGGTTGCAGTATGGCAATCAATGTACGCGCCAGCAAATTTACTGCAATGGTTTTACAGCGGCTTTTCTACCTGGCGCAGCAGGTGGAATCGTCCCGGCAATCCGGCACAATAAGCCTTCAACAGGCTGTCCATTGATAAACTTAGTCACACTGCAACTAGAAATCTCACCACGTTCAGAAAGGCTAATTAAAGTTGAACGTACAGTAGAGATTTCCAAGTCCATGCCTGCGGCAATTTCCCAGTCAGCTTGCTGCCCGTGCTTCTTCAAATATTGTAAAACTTGGGTCGAATACATCACGATTTTATTGCATCAATCTGAGCTTCTGCTTCAGCCCAGAATGTATGCGGGTCACCTACGAACCCATTATGCTCAGCAATATAGTAAGCCGTTTTCTGTATTATTTCGTAACGTTCCTGATTACTTAAAGCAGGCGCAACTTTTTTTGCCCGCGGTTTAGGCGCAGCCTTCTCAACGCCAGCATCTGAGGCCGGAGCCTTTTTCACTGCAGGTTTTTTAGTTTGAGTCATGATGAATCCTTGTCATTATTAGTTACTAATGGAAGCGACTTACATGAACAAAGCCATGCAAGCCGCCTCTGTATTGGTGGCCCCTCTGTGAGTCGAACACAGTACCAACGGATTATGAGTCCGCTGCTCTAACCAAGCATGAGCTAAGGGGCCAAAACTTTAACAACCATTTATTTTAGATTAGTCTTGACCAGTTTCCAAGAAGCTTCTTAATCTTTCTGAACGCGTAGGATGACGTAACTTTCGCAATGCCTTCGCTTCGATTTGACGAATACGCTCGCGTGTTACGTCAAATTGTTTACCCACTTCTTCTAGCGTGTGGTCAGTATTCATTTCAATACCGAAGCGCATACGTAGCACTTTTGCCTCACGTGGCGTCAGTGATTCTAATACTTCACTGGTTGCATCACGCAAGCTTGCATAAACGGCTGCATCTACTGGCGCAAGCGTTGCGCTATCTTCAATAAAGTCACCTAAATGTGAATCTTCGTCATCCCCAATCGGGGTTTCCATTGAAATTGGCTCTTTACTGATTTTTAAGATTTTACGAATCTTATCTTCAGGCATTTCCATTTTTTCCGCTAACAAAGCTGGATCTGGCTCCACACCTGTTTCTTGCAGAATTTGGCGGCTGATACGATTCATTTTGTTAATCGTTTCAATCATGTGCACGGGAATACGGATAGTACGCGCCTGGTCAGCAATACTGCGTGTAATGGCCTGACGAATCCACCATGTAGCATAGGTTGAAAACTTGAAGCCACGACGATATTCAAATTTATCAACCGCCTTCATCAAACCAATATTGCCTTCTTGAATTAGATCCAAAAATTGCAGGCCACGATTAGTGTATTTTTTAGCAATTGAAATCACCAATCGCAAGTTAGCTTCAATCATCTCACGTTTGGCCCGACGTGCACGTGCTTCGCCTGTCGTCATCTGCTTATTGATTTCTTTTAGCTCTTTGGTTGAAATGCCAACCTTAGTCTCTAAATCAATTAAACGTTGCTGCTGATCTAAAACTGAGTGATTATAACGAGCCAGTTTTTCAACATAAGGTTTATCTACCTTTAGTTCTTCAGCCAGCCAATTTAAATTACTTTCGTTACCCGGGAACGACTTAATGAAATGCAAGCGCGGCATGCCTGACTTCTCTACACAGAAATCCAATACTTTACGCTCATGACCGCGCACGTCTTCTACCAACTTGCGTACTTGGTCGCACAGGCTTTCAATTTGCTTTGGAGAAAAACGAAATGCGGCAAGCTCAACTAAAATTTCAGCCAATAACGCTTGATACTCAAGGTCTTGTGAGCCTTTAGCAGGTAGAATTACCGTCATTTTTTGATGCGCAGCGCGCACAACTTCAAATCGTTTAAGCAACTCTTCTTTAAGCTTAGCTAACGCCTCTGCCGAAATAGCGGCAGCTTTAGCACCATCTTCATCGCCATCTTCGTCTTCTTCAGACTCGTCATCTTCTTCATCTTCTTCTGACTCTTCGGTCATCGCATCATCTAAACCGATGTCAGAGTCAATTAAGCCATCAACTAAATCATCTACACTTAATTCATCTTTTTCTACTTTTTCAACCAACTCCAGCAAGGCGCCAATCGTTGTTGGGCAAGCAGCAATGGCTTGCACCATGTGTTTTAGGCCATCCTCAATGCGGCGCGCAATTTCAATTTCACTTTCACGCGTCAGCAAATCAACGGTACCCATCTCGCGCATATACATACGCACGGGGTCGGTAGTACGGCCAAAGTCAGAGTCAACGGTCGCGAGCGCTTGTTCAGCCTCCGCTACAGCATCTTCATCAGTCACAGCTGCCGGCGCGTCAGACATTAGCAACGCTTCGGCATCAGGCGCTTCTTCATACACCTGAATACCCATGTCATTAATCAT
>Ga0172380_10000517_pt1 | contig 74549 bp, 70 predicted proteins | sample Leawe162metaG_FD_119747 | JGI IMG/M metagenome (GOLD analysis project Ga0172380, IMG submission 119747) | Leachate microbial communities from a municipal landfill in Southern Ontario, Canada - Leachate well 162 metaG | ecosystem: Engineered > Solid waste > Landfill > Unclassified | place... | reverse complement strand
GAGCAGGTCGATCTTCACGCCGGCGCTGAATTTCTTGAGTCCCTCGGCAGCGCAGTTGGCTTTCTCGACCGCATAGCCGGCCTTGGTCAGAATGTTGGAAATCGACAGCAGGATGGTCGCCGAATCGTCGACCAGCAAGATGGTTTTCATTGGCTTTCCTTGGGGCACAGGCTTGAGCTTGACAAGCTTATGACCGTTTCTTTTATCTGGAGCACGCAATCCGCATAAGCGCACCCAATGTACGGATAAGCCATATCCATGTCAAGCGCTTTACTCATTCTTCATTTCACGCGGCATGGAAAGGAAGCCAACCAACCGGTCTTCCCTATTGCGAACCCGATAAACACAATGGATATTGAACGAGTCATGCTGTTCTGTCCATAGTCGTCAGCAGCGCCGCTGCGTTGCTGTCCTGCAAGATCATTTTCGGCTGGAAGCGCAGCTCGACGCGCGTTCCCGCTTCAGGCAAAGCCGTCACGGTCAGGCTCCCGCCCAAGCTATCGGCGCGGTCGCGCATGATGCTGATGCCATAATGATGCATTTCCGGTCCGGATAGCTTGAGGCCCGCCCCACGGTCCTCGATGGCGATGATCAGCGAACTCGCATCGGCACGTTCCAGCGTCACCCAGGCCCGCTGCGTCTGCGCGTGATGTTCGACGTTCGACAGCGCTTCGCGAATGATCTGCAGCACGTGCAGTTGTTCATTGGCCGACAGCTCGATGCCGGCCAGAGAGTTGCTCACCTCGATGCCGGGCAGGCCGCGCTGCCGGAATTCCTCGACCATGTCGCGCAACGCTTGGTCCAGCCCCTTGCCGTCGAAGCGCAGCCGGAAGGTGGTTAACAATTCGCGCAACTGGCGATAAGCATTGTTCAAGCCGGTGCGCAACTCATCGACCACCCCGCGCGCCTGATCCGGGCTCTGCGCATCGAGCAGCCGCGTCAGCCGCGCAACCTGAATCTTCAGGTAGGACAGCGATTGCGCCAGCGAATCGTGCAACTCGCGGGCGATCACCGAACGTTCTTCGAGCAAGGCAACCCTGCGCTCCTGCTGGTTGTGTTCCATACCGACAAGCGCCGAACCGACTTGCCTGCCGATCGCTTCCAGCAGTTTGATCTGCCAGGCGTCTATTTGCGCCCCTTGTGGCACCATCACCGGCATGGTGCCGAAATAGTGGCCGGCATCCACCAGCGGCACATTCAATATCTGGCCGCCGGGATGCGCCGGATCGGGGCGCAAACGCGTCTCTGTCGAGGCATGGCAGGCAGCGCAATCTACCGGTGTACTGGGATCGGGATGCATCCGCTGCGGGGCATTGACGGCGATCGGATAGCCGCGGATCTGGTTGGGATTAAAGGCGCAGATCACCGCCGTCGGCAGACCGATCTCCGCTTCGATGCGTTGCAGCACTTGCTGCAAGCGCTGCGGTGTGAGCGTTCCGCTGGAGAGCAGACGGGCGGTCTCATATAGCAGGGACAGGGCACGGTTGCTGCGTTCGAGTTCGGCGGTCTTTTGCGCCACCTGCGCTTCGAGCGTGCCGTACATGCGTGACAAATCTTCGGCCATGTAATTGAAAGCTTCCGACAACTCCGCAAATTCTCCGCCGCCGCCTGCCGGGGCACGCACCGAAAAGTCGCCCTTGCGCACCTCGCGCGAAAAGTTCAGCAGGTTCGACAGCGTCGCATTGAGCTGCTCATGCAGCATGAAAATGGCGATAAAGATGGTCACCAACATCAGGAACAGCATGCCCCCCTGGATCAGTTTCAGGGTCGTGATCTGGCTCTCCAACTCCTCATCCAGACGTGCCACGAACACATCCACTTTATCGACAAATTTGTGGATGCGCGGCAAGGCTTCTGTCGAGGCGCCGGATTGCATCGCAATCTGCTCTATCAACGGCTTCAGTTGGAGATTCCAATCATTGCTCAGGTCGGCATAGAGGCCGGTTAGCGGATTCTTGGGGTTTGCCGACATGGCCGAGATGATGCCGGGATGGTTCAGGCGGCGGTCGAACTCCTGCACGGCTTCACGTACCGCCTGCCGCCGGTCGGGTTCGGACTGGCTGGGGTCCTCCAGCACCAAAGCGATCGCGTAGGATTGCATGCGCAGGGAACCGGCAATGTTGATGGCGCTGGCCTTGCCGGTTGAACTCTCGGCGAAAATCACCAGGTTCACAAATGACACCGTGGCAGCCACCGCCAGGATAGCCATGGCGATTTCGAGCCGTCCGAGGACGGACTGGCTCGAGAATAGGCGAATCAAGCTGGGTTCTCCTTGAAGCGGGGCAATGGAAGTACCTCTTTGTTTCTCTGCAGTACCCGATTCTAATCAAAAAACTCGACACCTGCCCCAAACCCCAGTCACCACGCGGCCTTAAGGGATACAACGACCCAGCACCACTACTCCTTTGTGGGTAGTTGCCGGTCCTGACTGGCTTCCAAGCTCTATTGTTTCAATGCCTTGCCTTGCCTAGACTCCGAAGCAGGCTCAGCGTTCGCCCGGTGGCGACGATGAGACCGACCGATGATCTGGCATTGCCAGATCCGCCTCAATACTGAAATCCGAAGAAGAAAATGACGGTTCATAAACTTCTCATCAAGCATTCGGGGAAAAAGATGAAAATTCTTGTTTGTCATGACGGTTCGGAGAAAGCCCAGTCTGCGCTGGAAAGAACCATCGCGCTGTTCGGACAATTGAAACCGCAATTGATTTTGGTCACCGTGGCCGAAGAACCGCTGGACGCCAGCAGCCATGACGAAGACTCCTTTGAGGCTTGGCGCGCGACCAGGGAAGAAGGCCTGAGGAAGGCAGCCGAACAGGTGACCGAACACGGCCTCGATGTGGACGCCATCCTGGCGATCGGCGACCCGCGCAAGATGCTGGTGGAGGCTGTCAGAAAAAGAAAGCCGGATATTCTGGTGATTACCAGCCGCCCGCCCAAAGGCGGGGTCAGGTTCGGCAATGTCACTGTCAGTGTCAGCGACTACCTGCTTCATCACGTTGACGATTGCGCCGTGTTGGTAATGCAATGATCGAGAACGGCTCCGCGCAAAGCGATTTATTACTTTTTATTTGATAAAGGGCGCTATATGTCCGAAAGAATCGATGACAAAACCATGGGTTGGATGGACCTGCTGGCCTTCGGGCGAGCAGAGATCGCCGCCCTGCACAAGACCTGGATCGCTTTTTTCCTGACCTTCTATGTCTGGTTCAACATGGCGCCGCTGGTGTCCACCATCATCAAGGACACCGGCCTGACGGTGGACCAACTCAAGATTCTGGCCATCTGCAACGTGGCATTGACCGTTCCGGCCAGGGTGCTGATCGGCATGCTGTCCGACCGCATCGGACCGCGCAAGACCTTCTGTTTCGTGATGTGGTCGATGGCCGTGCCCTGCATGTGGTTTGCGTTTGCCACCAGCTATACCGAGATGCTGGCATCGCGGCTGATCCTGAGCGCGGTCGGCACCGGTTTCGTGGTCGGCATCCACATGACCTCGCTATGGTTCAAACCGCGCGATGCCGGCTTCTCCCAAGGCGTCGAGGCCGGCTTGGGCAACTGGGGTTCCTCCCTGGCCGCGATCACCCTGCCGTTTGTGGCGCTAAGCATACTCGATAGCTGGCGCTGGGCGATCTCCATGAGCGGCCTGGTGATGTTCGCCTACGGCATCTACTACTGGTTCGCCATCACCGACGGCCCCAAGGGCACACAGCGGCCGGTCTCCCGGAAAGCCCAGTCGATCGAGGTTTCCTCCTGGGGCGACATGATCAATGCGATTCTGTGGACCATCCCCATCGTCGGCGTGCTCGCCTTGCTGGTGCGAACCGTGACCAGCAAAGGCTACATCGCGCCGGAGACTTCATACATTTTCTATGCCGCGATCCTCGCCGGCGTGTTGTATCAGGTGCTGGGCATCATCAAGGTCAACGTGCCGATCCTTAGAAAGGGCGTGCCCGAAGACGACAAATACCGATTTACCCAGGTCGGCACGCTGTGCGCCTCCTATGTCGTCACCTTCGGCGCCGAACTCGCCGTGATTTCCATGCTGCCTTTCTTTTTCCAGAAGGTATTCCAGTTGAGTCCGGTGATGGCCGGCCTGTTCGGGTCGATGTTCGCGGTACTGAACTTCTTTTCGCGCGCCCTCGGCGGCTACATTTCGGACCGCATGCCGACCCGAAAGATGGCGCACCTGATCTACCTGGCCGGCGTTGCCGGCGGCTTCGTGCTGATGGGGATGATCGGCCCGGAATGGCCGCTGGCCTTGGCGGTCGCGGTGGTGATGATTTGCGCCATGTTCGTCACCGGCGGTTGCGGCACCACCTTCGCCCTGGTGCCCTTCGTCAAGCGGCGCATCACCGGCAACGTGGCCGGCTATGCCGGGGCTTACGGCAATGTCGGGGCGGTCTGCTATACCACCGCCTACACCATGCTGACCGACAACCAGTTCTTCCTGCTGATCGGCGCGACTGCCGCGGTGACTTTCGTATTCTGTCTTTTCGCCATGAAAGAGCCGGCCGGCGCGTTTGCCAAGGAATACCACCTGTCGTCCGTCGACAAGGACATCATGGCGGGCGGGCATTGATTCGAGAAATGCGGGTTTGTACGTGAATTGAAACTTTAAAAAGGGAAACTGATCATGGCAAGACTACCAAGATGGGAACCGGAGAATCCGCAGTTCTGGGAAGAGACCGGTAGTGCAATTGCGTGGCGCACCTGCGGCATCACGACGTTCTCATTGATTTTTTCTTTTGCCACATGGTTCGTCATGAGCGCGGTGGTGGTGAGAATGCCCGCCATCGGCTTCAAGTTCACCACCATGGAACTGTTCTGGCTCGCGGCCATCCCAGGACTCGCCTCCGGCATCTTGCGACTGATCCACTCCAACTTCATCCCGGTGCTCGGCACCCGGCCGGTGGTCAGCATTTCGACCATCATCAAGATCATCCCGATGGTCTGGCTGGGATTCGCAATCCAGGACACGAGCACCTCGTGGGCCACCTTCATGGTGATCGGCTTTTTGACCGGCATGGGCGGGGGAGACTTTTCCTCCTTCATGCCCTCGACCAGCATCTTCTTCCCGAAACGGCTGCAGGGCGTCGCCATGGGCATCCAGGCGGGGCTGGGCAACTTCGGCGTAAGCATCGTCCAGTTCGTGGCGCCGTGGATCATCGGCTTTGCCGCCCTCGGCGCCATCGTCGGCGGGCCGCAGCCGTTCACCAAGGTGGATGTGCTCAAGGACATCACGGTGACCAAGAATGCCAGCGGCATTGTGACCAATGTGGTCGCCAAGCGGCCTGACCTGGCCGCCGCCACGCTGGTAACGAAAGACGGCGAAGTGGTCAAGGATGTGGCAATTCAAGAGACGGCCACGACCAAGAACATGAAAGTTGACTTGAAGAAGAACGAGGCCGGCGCGGTCACCGACGTGGTGGTCAAGACGGTCGTCAAGAAGGATATCTGGCTGCAGAATGCCCTGTTCGTCTGGGTGCCGTTCCTCATTCTGGCATTCATCCTCTGCGCGCTCTTCCTCAGAAGCGTCACGGTCCCGGCGCGCGGCTTCAAGGGCCAGTTCGAGATCCTCAGCAGCAAGAACCGGGCGCGCACCCATACCTGGAACTGCACCATTACCTATATCTGTTCGTTCGGCTCGTTCTCGGGCTATTCGGCGGCCTTCCCGATGATGATCAAGACCATCTACGGCGGCTTCGACGGCGCGCCCGACCCATTGGCCTATGCCTATCTCGGTCCGTTGATCGGCGGCCTGGTACGCGCTGCCACCGGTCCGATATTCGACAAGTGGGGCGGCAGCAAGGGCATGCACTGGACCACCATCGGCCAGATTATCGGCTGTCTGACCCTGGTCTTCGGCGGCTACCTGACGCCAACGGGCCTGGATCAGTTCCAGGGCTTCGTCTGGATCATGCTGTTCATCTTCCTGATGTCCGGCACCAACAATGCGGCGACCTTCCGCCAGTACCCGATCGTGTTCGCTTATTCTCCCGCCAAGGGCGCGCAGATGCTCGGCTGGACCGGCGCCTGGGCGGCGTTCGGGCCGTTCATCTGGACTTCGCTGATCGGTGCGGCCATCACCAACACCGGCAACGCCAACCTGTTCTTCTATGGCGTGTCCGCTTTCTATGCGTACTCCCTGTTCGTGAACTGGTGGTACTACACCCGCCAGGGAGCCGAGCGCTTCGACTACGGCAACTCGGGCGGCACTTGGTGGGACAAGCTCAGCCCCGCCGAGAAGGAAGAGATGAAGCGCATCGACTTGAGTCATGCCTGAGGACGCGGTCGCGGGAAGGCCTCGGCCTTCCCCACCGCAAAGCTCGCTCACATGAAAAACCCGGACATCCTGGTCAATGCGATCGGCATTCTCTACGGGCTGCTGCTGGTCCTGGCCGCCTTCATCGACAATAAACTCATCCAATCCTTGCGCATCGATGCCCTGTTTATGAAGCAAGCCAGCGACGACACCCGGCCCCTGAACCTGGTCGTCGGCCTCCTGGTTGCGGGTTACGGCGGCTATTCCTTGTTCGCCGGATGAACGCTCCACTCATCCGATCATGAATCCATGATCCTCGTCGTTTCGCTGTGGCAAACCGGGTTCTGACCCAGTGGCAGGCCGAGGACCCGGTGTTCTGGGACGGCCAAGGACGCGCCATTGCCAACCGCAACCTGTGGCTGTCGATCCCGGCCTTGCTGTTGGCGTTCGCGGTATGGATGGTATGGTCGGTGGTGGTGGTGAATCTGCCCAGCATCGGCTTCAAGTTCGACACCGACCAACTCTTCTGGCTGGCGGCACTGCCGGCGCTGTGCGGTGCCACACTGCGCATCTTCTATTCGTTCATGGTGCCGATCTTCGGCGGGCGACGCTGGACGGCGATCTCGACCGCCTCGCTGCTGCTGCCAATGCTCGGCATCGGCTGGGCGGTGCAGGATCCGGCCACGCCCTATTCGACCTTTGTCGCGCTGGCGCTGCTATGCGGTTTCGGTGGCGGCAACTTCGCCTCATCGATGGCCAACATCAACTTCTTTTTTCCCAAGGCGCAGAAGGGTATCGCGCTGGGACTCAACGCCGGCCTGGGCAATCTCGGCGTATCGGTGGTGCAGTTCGTGGTACCGCTGGCAATCACGGCGGATATTTTCGGCGCTTTGGGCGGCGCACCGCAGACATGGATGCATTTGAGCGAAAGCAAGACGATGTGGCTGCAAAACGCCGGCTACATCTGGGTGCCGTTTATTGTCCTGGCGGCGCTCGGCGCCTGGTACGGCATGAACGATCTGTCCAGCGCTCGGGCCTCGTTCACGGAACAGACGGTAATCTTCAAGCGCAAGCACAACTGGCTGATGTGCTGGTTGTATCTGGGCACCTTCGGCTCGTTCATCGGCTATTCGGCCGGTTTCCCTCTGCTGATCAAGAGCCAGTTTCCCGAAGTCCATGCGTTATCGTTCGCGTTTCTCGGGCCGTTGGTCGGCGCGCTGTTCCGGCCGGTGGGCGGCTGGCTGTCCGACCAAGTGGGTGGCGCCACCGTGACCTTCTGGAATTTCATCGCAATGGCAGCGGCAGTGATGGGCGTGCTGTATTTCCTGCCTGCGGGGCCAAGCGGCGGAAATTTTTACGGCTTCCTGGCGATGTTCATGTTGCTTTTCGCCACTTCGGGCATCGGCAACGGCTCGACTTTTTGCATGATCCCGGTGATCTTCATGACCGAACAACAACGTCTGGCCCGGGACAAGGGCCAGGCTGCTGCGGATCAGGCAATCAATAACGCCAACAAGGAAGCGGCGGCCGTGCTCGGCTTTTCCTCGGCAATTGGCGCCTATGGCGGTTTCTTTATCCCCAAAGCCTACGGCACCTCGGTCTCGATGAGCGGTGGCCCGGAAGCCGCCCTATATGGGTTCATCGGGTTCTACCTCTCTTGCATCCTACTGACCTGGTGGCACTATGCGCGCAGGAATGCGGCGATGCCCTGTTAACCCAGATCGAGCTGACTTTCCTCCTCCAGCTCTGCGCCGACCGCATCCCGAATCGATACCATTCCGACAACCTCGCCGCCATCGACGACGGGGAGATGGCGAAAGTCGCCGTCACGCATCATGATCAGCGCATTGACGAAGGGCTTGTCGGCCGAGATCGTTTTCGGATCTGGCGTCATGACACTGGCCACAGTCGTCGTCTTCTGGTCTTTTCCCGTTGCGACCACCCGCGTCAGGATATCGCGCTCGGTCACGATTCCAATCATCGCTTTGCCGTCGAAGGCAATCAAGGCGCCGATACGGTGAAGTGCCATCAGTCTTGCCGCGTCGAGAACTGTGCTCGTAGGGCTGATCTGAATTACCTTGCGCTGCTCCAGGACGTCTTTCACCAGTCTCATTTTCCTTCTCCTCAACGATGGTCGGATGTTTGACTGCATTCGTCGTTGCTGCTCAACAAGCCTCGTTCCACAAAGAAACCCGGTCAAGGGTTCCTCGCTCCCATTCACCAAACGAAGCGAGCGATCCAAATACTGGTCATCGCTCTCGGCCAGTATACCGAAACATCCGGCCGAACAACGCATGTTGCTGGCCGAAGACATCGCCCGACTACCGGTATCTGGGTATCAAAAATTACGGTGTTCAGGGTATATCCGGTTTTTCCATGGCCGCATATAGTGGTACGCACTGGGCGCCGCAATAACGCCTGCGCCAATACGATACAAACGACACAACGCCAGAGGAAGAGTCATGATGCCCGTGCCAAGACAACAGATAAACATCAGTGCATGCGAGTCGACACCTTCCTTACTGGCGGAAGACGAAACGGCAGCGCTATTGCTTGACAAGCGCGGCATGATTCGGGGCTGTAACAACGCCACCGAGGAGTTGTTCGGCTATCGGCGCAGTGAAGTGTTTTGGCAGCATGTCTCGATGCTGCTGCCGCAGTTGGCAGATATCGAATTAATCCAGGACGGAAGGATCAACCCCCGCTTACGTTTCCTCAGTCGCATCGGCGGCTATTTCCAGGCGTTGACCCGACGTGGCGAATATTTTGCAAGCGACTTGTTCCTGCTGGACTTGTCCAATCCGGATTCGAGCGACCTGCGGGTAATCGTGCGTCGTTATCAACACTAAAGCCCGACTGCGGAAGTCCATCCCAAAAGAGAAACATCTAGCCCCCAAAAATACCAGCGGATACCTAGTGCCCCGTTATCGATAGCGGGGACGGGTGTCCGTTTTTTTATTTTTGGGTGCTGGCGCCCACATCTGGGCGTTCTATGGCATTATAAGCCAAGTGATGGATTAAAAAGAGATTTCACCCGCCCGCCTATGGGAATGACATAACATGGAGAAGTAGATGTTCGGTTTCTTTAATAAAGAAAAATTATCCGGTTTGGAAACAGAGGTATCGAAGCTTCAGCAGGAGTTGAACGGCAAAACGGCGGAAATTGACGCGCTGCGCTCGGAGAACCTGCTTCTTGCCGAAAAAGTACAGTCCGCCGAGGCCCGCTGCGACGGCTACCGCGCCTTATTCGAGCACTTTCATTCGTATAGCCAGTCGCTCGGCGAGACCCAGCAAACGCTTGCGGGGCTGGCGACAAAACTGCGGGAAGAGAAACAGGAAACGATCAGCGCCGCCAATCTTTCGGAAGACAGCCGCGGGGGAATTCTCCATATCTGTAGCGCCTTGGCAAAACTTGCCGAACAATCCCGGCAAAGTGTGCAGCAAGTGGACAACCTCAACGTCAGTGCCGATAAAATCGGCGGCATCGTCAATCTGATCAAGGAGGTCGCAGATCAGACCAATCTCCTGGCACTCAATGCCGCCATCGAGGCGGCGCGGGCCGGTGAAGCGGGACGGGGGTTTGCGGTGGTGGCCGACGAAGTACGCAAACTCGCCGAGCGTACGGCCAGCGCCACCAAGGAAATTTCCGCTTTGGTCAGCACCATTCAAAATGAAACCCATCTCGCGCAACACAGCATGAACGAACTGGCGACACAGTCCGATGCTTTCGGAGAAGAAGGCGCAACCGCCACGCGGAACATCGAAGAAGTCCATACTCTGGCGCAGAGAATGGAGCGTGCCGTCAGTGCCGCGGCGTTACGCAGCTTTACCGAACTGGCCAAAATGGACCACCTGATCTTCAAATTCGAGATTTACAAGGTGTTCATGGGCATCTCCGAAAAGACCGCCGACAACTTCGCCAGCCACCAGACCTGCCGCCTCGGCAAATGGTATTACGAAGGCGAAGGCAAGGAATGCTTCTCGCGGCTTGACGGTTATCGCGAGATGGAAAGCCCGCACACCGATGTGCATAAGCATGGCCGAGAAGCCGTAACGCAGTTTCTTATGGGCAACTTCCCACAGGGGATCGAATCGGTCGGTGCGATGGAGCTTGCCAGCGCCAGTGTCCTGGCTTGTCTGGAACGGATGGCAGTAGAGGGAGAAACCTCGCCGGACGTTTTGTGCTTGACCCATTGATCGAATGGGTTGACCTCCAGCCGGGGCAGGGTCAGCCTGTGCCGCCCACGGTCAGGCTTTCAATCCGCAGCGTCGGTTGCCCCACGCCGACCGGCACGCTCTGGCCTTCCTTGCCGCAGGTGCCGACGCCCGGATCGAGCTTCATGTCGTTGCCGATCATGGTCACACGTTGCAGCACATCCGGGCCATTGCCGATCAGCGTTGCGCCCTTGACCGGGGAAGTGATTTTGCCGTTCTCGATCAGGTAGGCTTCGGCGGCCGAGAAGACAAACTTGCCGCTGGTGATGTCGACCTGGCCGCCGCCGAAATTCGCCGCATACAGCCCCTTCTTCACCGAAGCGATGATCTCCTGCGGATGCTTGTCGCCGTTCAGCATGCAGGTGTTGGTCATGCGCGGCAGCGGCAGATGGGCGAAGGATTCGCGGCGGCCGTTGCCGGTGGAAGAAACGCCCATCAGGCGGGCGTTGAGCGAGTCCTGCAGATAGCCAACCAGCCTGCCGTCATCGATCAGCAAGGTGCGTTGGGTCGGGTTGCCCTCGTCATCGACCGACAGGGAACCGCGCCGATCCGGAATGCTGCCGTCATCGATCACGGTCACGCCCTGCGCCGCGACCCGCTCGCCGATGCGGCCGGAGAAGACCGAGCTGCCCTTGCGGTTGAAGTCGCCTTCGAGACCGTGGCCGATCGCCTCGTGCAGCAGGATGCCGGGCCAGCCGGCGCCCAATACCACTGTCATGGTTCCGGCCGGTGCCGGCTTGGCGGCCAGATTGACGCTGGCCTGATGTACTGCCCTGGCCGCATAGTCCTGCAATATCGCGTCGCTGAAGTAAGCGTAGTCGAAACGTCCGCCCCCGCCCGCCGAACCCTGCTCGCGTTTCCCCTGTTCCGCCATGATGACGCTGACCGAGACCCGCACCAGCGGCCGCACATCGGCCCCGATGCGACCGTCGCTGCGCGCCACCAGCACGACTTCCCAGGTGCCGGCGAGGCTCGCCATGACTTCGACGACACGCGTGTCGAGGGCGCGCGCGTAGCCTTCGAGGCGTTCCAGCAGCCTGACCTTCTCGGTATCGGCAAGCGCTGCGATAGGGTCGTGAGAGGCATACAGCGCAGTGGCGGGTGCCATCTGCGCACCGCGCCTGAGCAGAGGCACCCGTTCAGTGCCGCCTTGGGCGGCGATGGCGCGCGTCGCCTTGGCCGCGCTTTGCAGGGCGGCCAGACTGATTTCATCGGAATAGGCGAAGGCGGTTTTTTCCCCGGCGACGGCGCGTACGCCGACACCTTGTTCGATATTGAAACTGCCCGATTTGACGATGCCTTCTTCCAGGCTCCAGCCTTCCGAACGGGCATACTGAAAATAGAGATCGGCATACTCGACTTGATTGCCGAAGATCATGCCGAACACGTCGTCGAGTTGTCCCGGCGTCAGATGGTAGGGTGTCAGCAGGCATTGCTCGGCGGTAAGGAAAAGATCGGTGGAGGTCATATGGTTACCAAAAAATATTGATCAACATCATCGCAGCACGCGATGCTTCAACGCCGGCAGACTGGCGCGCACTTCGGCAATGCGCGCCGGGTCGATTTCGGCGGTCACTATCCCGGCACCCTTGTCGCAGCACGCCAGCACCTCCCCCCAGGGGTCGACAATCATGCTGTTGCCATGGGTAACGCGGCCATTCGGGTGTTGTCCGCCCTGTGCCGCAGCCAGCAGGTAGCATTGGTTTTCGACGGCGCGGCAGCGTACCAGCAATTCCCAGTGGGCGCGGCCGGTCGTCTCGGTGAAGGCGGCCGGCACCACCAGCAGGTCCACGCTGCCCATCGCCCGGAACAATTCGGGAAAGCGCAGATCGTAGCAAATCGCCAGGCCGATACGGCCAAAAGGAGAATCGCAGGCGACTACCGCAGTACCCGCTTCGATAGTCAGACTCTCGTTGTAGCTTTCCGTTCCACGCGTAAAACCGAACAGATGGATTTTATCGTAGCGGGCCACGCGCCGGCCGCTTTCATCATAGACCAGGCAAGCGTTGCGCATTTTGGCCGGGTCAATCGCGGTCATCGGCAACGACCCGCCGACCAGCCAGAGGCCAAACTGCCGGGCTGTCGCGCTGAGAAAATCCTGGATCGGCCCTTCGCCATCGTTCTCCCTGGCGGCCAGGCGCTCGGCATCGGCTGCGCCGATCAACGGGAAATACTCGGGCAAAGCCACCAAGTGCGCGCCCTGCGCCGCCGCTTGGGCAATCAGTCGCCTGGCTTCATCCAGGTTGGCTTCGACTTCCGGTCCGGAAACCATCTGGACCGCAGCGATAATCAGTTTCTCAGACATAGGCTCATTTGGGCTTTTCGGCATTCTCGGTTTTTGTCTGCGGCCCGGAAAGTTTTTCCACCTTCGGATCGTCCCAGCTTCCGGTGACCGCGTATTCGTAAGAGAATATCTGATCGATCGGGTTCTTCAATATCTTATCCGCCAGCCAGGCGATGGCGCCTGCCGCCGGGTGTGCCAGCATGGCGCCGACCGCAAGGCTTTCGCCGAGCGCGGGAGACACGTGCACTTTCAGGTTCTGGGTTTCCTGCGTCAGGTTAGCGCTGCCGCTCATGAGAATTTTGGCAGACGGTCCGACGATCTGAAAGCCCTGGGTATTGATCACGCCGTTGGTCAGGTTGAGACGGCCGGAAATATTGTCGAAAGCGAAGCCCTGGCTGAAGATATCGCGAAAATCCAGCGTGATGCGGCGCGGCAGCGATTGCAGGCTGAGGATGCCGAGCAGCCGTCCGACACCGGGTTCGAGTTTGTTGAACTGGCCTTTCGAGGCTTCGACATCGAGCATGCCGCTGAGCGAAGGGTAGTCGATCTCGAACGGCGTGCCATTCCAGGAAAGCGCTCCTTCCAGTTTGGCGGAGCCACGTCGCAGCACATCCGGATAACCCAGTCGTGCCAGCAGCTTCTCTATGCTCTTGACATTGAGCGTGAATTTCAGGTGGGTGTCGGGTTGGGAAGTGCTCGGACGCCACTTGCCTTCGCCACCAATTTTGGCATCGTCATTTTCAATATCCAGCTTGGCTTCCCAGGTGCCCTCATGGTTGTCTGCGTTTAACCGGAGCTTGCCATAAGGTTTGTCGCGCAGCAGGAATTGCTCGACCTCGATGTCCAGACCGGGCAACTCTTTGAGCATGTCGCTGCCGGATGCTTCGCTCGACGCCTTGCTGACCGTGTTATCGCCGATGGCCAGTTGCTTGAGGCGCGCAGAAAGCCGGCCGGCGCCTTGATTGAGCCAAGCCAGTTCGCCGTTCAGTTCGCGGCTTTTTACCTCCGCGCGCCAGCCGCTGTCGCGGACTGCGGTGGATGCCGTTGCCTTGACTTCCAGATCGTTGAGCCGGTGGTCGAAAAGGGTGAATTCGCGGGTTTTCAGGGTGAGGTTGGCCGCCAGCCGCGGTAGATTGCCGCTCTTCTCGCCGGCGCCCAATATCCTGCGCCAGAAATCGGCATCGATCTTCTTGAGGTTAACCGCCAGCAGCAGGCCCTTGTCGGGCATTGCCACCGATTCTCCCAAAGCGACCGCGCCGCGGTCCCAAACGGTTTTTTCCGCTCGCTCACCCTCATGGTGGCGCACGAAACGGGCAGCCAGGAAGTTGCCGAGACCCAGCTCAATCTGGTCGCGCGACCCTGCCGACGCAGCCGGGGCAAGCCTGGCTGCGCCACGTCGCGTCGCTGCCGCCCCGGTTCGTTGCGGTTCCGGCAGCAACTTGCGCTCAAAACGCAACGGCAGGGTCTCGCTGGCGCTCTTGTTAAACGGCTCGGGCAGACTCGAAGAGATGCCCAAGAGTTTCGACTCGATCATGAGCTCGGGAATTTTCTTGCGCACTCGTACCCTGCCGCGCCAGAAACTGCTGCCGGACAGATGATCGAGCAGCGGATGGGAAAACTGCTTGCGCAAGTCGGCAATGCTCAAGTTGCCCTCGCTGTTGATCAGCACGGTGCCGTTGCCGATGGTTTTCACATCGATCGTCATCGGCGACCCGAGCATGGCCGCACGTATTTTTTCGGCCTTGAGCGCGTCACCGGAAAATTGCATGCGGCCATTGACATCGGTCAGCTGCGGCAGATCGCCATCGAGCAGCAGCTTGTTGCCGGCGAACTCGAAAATACCCTCGGTCTTGGTCTCGGAGAGATGTCGCAGCGGCAACACCAGCTTCAGCTTGAGATGGCCAGAGCCTACCGCCTTCATGTCGTCGGTGAAGTGGTCGATGTGCTCGCTCACCGGGCTGTCATCGATGAAGCGCAGGAAATCCGCAGTCGGCCCGGCGGCATTGCCGCTGATCACGATCAGCTCTTCCGGCACTTCGAGATCGGCGATCTCCGCCTTGACCTCACTCAATTTGACGCCGTAGATATCGCCTTGGCTGGCCTTGATAAGCATGCGCTTGCCAACGAATTCCAACTCGCCGGCGATCTGTTCGATCTGCGGCCAGCGCGCCGCATACTTCAACGTGGCACCATGAAATTTACCTTTGACTTCGAACACGCCCGAACCATCGTCAAAGGGAAAGCGCTTCAGGTCGCCCTTCAGGCGCAATGTGGTTTCGTCGCTAACGCCGCCGAGAATGGAGCTATGCAACCAGTCGCCGACATCCTTGCTTACCGCCAGCGGCATGTAACGCCATACCGAGGTTCCGGCGGCGCGGCTGAAATGCGCTTGCAAATCGATCTCGCCGGGTTCCCCCGCACGGCTCAGGTAGCTGCCGCTGGCAGTGCCGGCGGCATCCTGGTTTTCGAAGGAAGCATGCTCGAGCTTGACCTCGAGACGTTCCTGGCCCGCTTCGTGACGCACATTCCACTTCAGCTGGGCATTCAAGGTTGCCAGGGGAATGCTTGGATCGGCGAAGACCAGCGGCAAATTCAAGCGTGTTTGCTGACTGGCAAGTTTGAGGCTGCCCCCCTGATCGTTGCCTTCGATGCTGCCGGAAACACCCTCAAAACCCGGCAGCGTTCCCTGGGCTTGCATGCCTAGACCTTCGAAGCGCGCCCGCAGGGCATAAGTGGCGATCCCGACCTGGGCTGTGCCGCTCCAACTCGATTTCAAGTCGAACAGCTTGCCGCGCGGTGCGGCTTCGGTCAGGCGCTGGCGGATCGTCGGGTCGATCGGCAGGTAAGCAGCGAGTCGCGCCAAGGCATCCAGATCCAAGCTGTTGGCGCTCAGTTCGCCATGCGACGAGGTATGCTCTGTGGCGGGAATCCAGCGCAGCTGAAAGTCGGTCGGTTCGATGTTGATGCCGTCGCGCGTGGTCAGCGCCAATTGCTTGGCATTGGCTTCGAAGCCGCGGTTCAGCCGCTTGCCGGCAAGCCGGCCCTGCATGTATTGCAGGTCGAGCAAGGGCAAATCCGGCGCGAGACGCAACTGGACGTCGGTCAAGGCAATGTCGGCAGTTAGCTGGGTCAGCTGGTTCTGTGCGAAGCCCAGCCAGAGCCGCATGCCGCCGCTGCCCTGGGGCAAGTCCAGCGGATAGTCGATCCAGGCGCGCCAAACCGCCAGGTCGGCATAATCGAGCTCGGCATAGGCCTCTCCCTGCCAAGCGGCGAAGGCATCCAGATCGTTGCCGCGGAAGTCGCCACGAATGTCCAGTCGCTTCGCCAGCGCATGCGGCGGGTCGGCGGTCAAACCGAAACGGTGGCGATCGCCGTTATTCTGCAATACAAAATTCAGGTGCCGCAGCGTCAGCGTTGGCGCGCCGCGCAACTCGTCCTGCCAGGTGATGCTGGCATCGCGCACCACGACACGCCGCTGCGCGAGCAGCCAGTCGGAGAAATCGTTCTCGTTTTCCAGTGTTGGCGCATTGAGCTGCAGGCCGGCGATGAAGACTTGCCCCTGCGGATTGCGACGGATGATCAGCTCTGGCGCGACGATCTCCAGTCGATTCAGTCGCAGACCGAAATGCAGCAGCGAGGTCCAGGATATCTCCGCGGCGACGTTGTCCAAAGCCAATGCCGGCCGGCCTTGCCGGTCATGAATCTGGAAGCCGTGCAGCGCTAGTTGAGGATGCAGTCCCTGCCACTGGGCCTCGAGACCGGCAATGACCACCTGTCGTCCGAGAGAATCCGACAGCATTCTTTCGATGTCGACATGATAGTCATTGATCTGCGGCAGCAGTGCGTAGCGCAGCGTGAGAAACAGCAGAGCGAAACCGAAATAACCCAGCATCAGCAGCCAGGCCAGCAAGCGGAGCAGCTTGCACAGACTGGAGCGACCTAACAGCGAAATCGGCATAGAGGAGAGTGGTGCATTGTTGTATTGTTGTATTGTTGTATTGTCCATACAGGGCCATGCCAAGAAGGCAAGCGCCCCAAAACCAAAGCCGGGCACTAGAATGCTGTCTGGCCGCTACTGCCAGCACAATTTTACCTTAATGCCCTCTCTCACCGATATTCTGCCGCAGGTTCTATCTTTCTCCCGCTATCTCAGCCAGTTGCTCACGGCAAGCCCGGCGCTGGCCGACAAACTCGCAGCCGATTGGGATCATCCAGTGACAGCCGATGAGTTGCGTGGTTTCCTGCCTGAGGTGCTGAACGAAGAAACACTCAAGCCGGCACTGCGCCATCTCAAACAGCGTGCCTACCTGCGCATCGCCACGCGCGATCTGGCCGGGCTGGCGAACCTGGCCGAAGTCACCGAAAGCATGACGCTGATCGCCGAGATCGCTGTGGAAAAAGCCCTGGCGACGCATGCTGCGGCTCTCGGCCTGCGCTATGGCGTGCCACGCAACGCCAAGGGAGAACAGCAGCAATTGATGGTCATCGGCATGGGCAAGCTGGGTGGACGCGAACTCAATGCCTCCTCCGACATCGATCTGATTTTTGTCTATCCGGAGGATGGCGAAACCGACGGCAGCGGCGCTCGTTCGATCAGCAACTTCGACTTTTTCACACGGCTCGGTCGCAACTTGATCAACGCCATCGCGGAATCCACCAGCGATGGCCGGGTATTCCGCGTCGATATGCGGCTGCGGCCGAACGGCGATTCGGGTCCGCTGGTATGCAGCTTCGACATGCTGGAGAATTACTTCATCACTCAGGGGCGCGAGTGGGAACGCTATGCCTGGATCAAGGCACGGCCAATCGCCCAGGACGCTTACCGGGAGGAATGGGTCGCCGGGCTGGAATCGATGCGGCGCCTGTTCGTCTTTCGAAAGTATCTCGACTTCGGTGCGATCGACGCAATGCGCAGCCTGCACGCGCAAATCCGGCGCGAAGTGACGCGCAAGGATATGGCCGACGATGTCAAGCTGGGGCCTGGCGGAATTCGCGAGATCGAGTTCATCGCCCAGGTATTCCAGCTGATCCGCGGCGGTCGCGACACGCAGTTGCAGGTCAAGCCGACGCGGCAAGTGCTGTCTCTGCTCGCCGAACGGCAACAAATCACCTACATGGCCGCATTCGAACTTGGCAGCGCCTACGAATTCCTGCGCCGCCTGGAGCACCGCCTGCAATATCTCGACGATGCCCAGACGCATAAACTGCCTGAAAACCCCGACGATCAACTGCGCATCGCGCAAGCCATGGGATTTGCCGGCTATGACGCGTTGCTGATGGAACTCGACGACCATCGCGCTACCGTTGCCCGCCATTTCGCGGCGGTTTTTGCCGACCCGAGCAAGTCCAACCATGCCCTTGAGGGTATCTGGCAATCCAGCGACGGCGATGCCCAGGTGCTGGAACTCGCCCGTCATGGCTATCGCAATGCCGTGGATGCCTCGCAACGTCTCGCCACACTGCGCAGCGGGGGACGCTACCAGCAAATGCCGGCGACGGTGCGCGAGCGCTTCGACGCCTTGGTGCCACTGGTCATCGAGGCCTGCGCGACCACCCCGAACCCGGACGACACCTTGTCGCGCATCCTCGACCTGCTCGAAGCGATCAGTCGCCGTGCCGCCTACTTGGCGTTGCTGCTGGAATACCCGCAGGCCTTGCAAAAAGTGGCTCAGCTCGCCAGCGCCTCTTCGTGGGCGGCGGATTACCTGAGACGCCATCCGATCCTGCTCGATGAATTGCTCGATAGCCGTATTTTCGAAACCGCTCCCGAGTGGACCGTCTTCCGGGCACAGCTCGAACAAACTCTGCAAGAAGACGAACCGGATACCGAATTGCAGATGAACAGATTGCGCGAAGCCCATCATGCCAAGCTATTCCGCCTCCTGGCACAGGACATCGCCGGCCTGCTGCCGCTCGAGAAACTCGCCGACCATCTCTCCGAGCTGGCGGATATCATGCTCGAACTGACCATCAAGTTCGCTTGGCGCAAACTGGCGAAGCGCCACATCGAAACGCCGCGCTTCGCGGTCATCAGCTACGGCAAGCTTGGCGGCAAGGAACTCGGCTACGCTTCCGATCTGGACCTGATTTTTCTTTACGACGACCCATTCCCCGAAGCCCAGGAAAACTATGCGCGCCTGGCGACACGGATCAATACCTGGCTTTCCAGCCAGACCTCGTCCGGCATGCTGTTCGAGACCGACTTGCGTCTCAGGCCCAATGGCGATTCCGGTCTGGTCGTCAGTTCGATCGATGCCTTCCGCAAATATCAGCTCGAAGAGGCCTGGCGGTGGGAACACCAGGCGCTCACCCGGGCGCGTTTCTGCGCCGGAGACCGCAACATCGGCGAGGCTTTCGAGCAGATTCGCAACGAAATCCTGCGCCAGCCGCGCAACCTTGCCGAACTGCGGCACGAAGTGCTGGCGATGCGCCAAAAGATGTTCGATGCCCATGCCGGCAAGAGCCAACTGTTCGATCTGAAACATGATCGCGGCGGACTCATCGATGTCGAATTCATCGTCCAGTATCTGGTGCTCGGCCATGCTCATGAATACCCACAGCTTACCGGCAACCTCGGCAACATTGCCCTGCTTAAGATTGCCGGCCAGCTTGGTCTGATCCCCCCTGCGCAGGCCGAGACGGTACGCAATGCCTACCGCGACTATCGCCGCATGCAGCATGCGCTGCGCCTCAACAGTGCGCCGGCCCGCGTGGAACCGAACAGCGTGGCCGAGCGTGTCGCAGCAGTGCGCGAGTTGTGGCGAATCGTGTTCGAATGATACTTGCAGTTTTTTATGCTCCTTTTTCAGGAATGAACCCATGACAGTGAATTACGCCACGCCTACCCCCAACCAGTTGCTGTCAGTCGCCGGCGTCCGCCTCGGCGTGGCCGAAGCGGGAATCCGCAAGGCCAAGCAGCGCGACCTGACGCTGATCGATCTGGCCGCTGGCAGCCGGGTCGCGGGCGTGTTCACCCAGAACCGCTTTTGCGCCGCGCCGGTGCAAGTCTGCCAGCAGCATCTTGCCGGGCACGACATCCGCGCCTTGGTGATCAACACCGGCATCGCCAATGCCGGTACCGGCGAACCCGGGCTGACCGCCGCGCGCGCCACATGTAGCGCAGTGGCGGCCCTGCTCGATCTTTCCGACCGGCAAGTGCTGCCATTTTCCACAGGCGTCATCATGGAACCGCTGCCGGTGAAGCGCATCGTCTCGGCCTTGCCCGCCTGCCAGGCAGCGTTGCGCGGCGACAGCCAGGGCTGGTTCGATGCGGCGCATGCCATCATGACCACCGACACCGTCGCCAAAGCCGCATCGCAACTGGTCGATATCGGCGGCAAGACGATCAGCGTCACCGGCATTTCCAAAGGCGCCGGCATGATCAAGCCGAACATGGCGACCATGCTCGGTTTCATCGCCACCGACGCCGCCATTTCCCAGCCGCTGCTGGAACAAATGGTAAAACAGGTTGCCGACGCATCCTTCAACTGCATCAGCGTCGACGGCGATACCTCGACCAATGATTCCTTCATCCTGATCGCCACGGGCGCCGCGAAGAATGCCGAGATCATCGATGGGTCGAGTAAGGATTACGAGGCGCTGCGCAATGCGGTCACGCTTGTCGCCGCCGAACTGGCGCAAGCCATCGTGCGCGACGGCGAGGGCGCCACCAAGTTCATCGAAATCTTGGTGCAAAGCGGTTTCGACACCGCCGAATGCAAGGCCGTCGGCTACGCCATCAGCCATTCGCCACTGGTAAAAACCGCATTTTTTGCGTCAGACCCGAACCTCGGCCGGATTCTCGCCGCCATCGGCAATGCCGCACAGTCGCACGAATCGCTCAGGGATCTTGACGTCAGAACCGTCAAGTTATGGCTGGGCGATACCCTGGTCTCGGAATATGGCGGTCGTGCCGCCAGCTACCATGAAGCGGACGGCGTGCGTGCAATGACCCCGGCCGAAATCGTAATCCGCATCGATCTCGGCCGCGGTTCCGCCCTAGCGAAAGTGTGGACCTGCGACCTGTCCTACGACTACGTAAAAATCAATGCGGATTACCGGAGTTAGTAAAACACTACATCCGGCACAGTCCGGCAGAATCCACAAAGCCCGCTTAAATACGGGCTTTTTTGTTTGTTATGATCCGATCTCTTGCATTTATACTGAAACAGGAATAATCTATGCCGATGTCAAAGACTCAACAGAAGCCACTGATCTGGCTCGGTAACAGCCTGGATTCAGTCAAGTCTTTCTCACCTGATGCACGTCGCGAGGCCGGTCACCAGTTGGGTATTGTGCAGGAAGGAAGGGAACCGGCTGACTGGAAGCCAATGGAAACCGTAGGTGCTGGCGTGCGGGAGATTCGGATTCATGTCGAGACTGGCTACCGCGTGCTGTACGTCGCCAAGTTCGCCGAGGCAGTGTATGTGCTGCATGGCTTTGAAAAGAAGACCAGGCGCACACCAAAAATCGACATTGATCTTGCCAACAAGCGGTACCGCGAATTACTGAATGAGAGGAAACGGAAATGAACAAACTGGCCATGACCAAGGGGAGCGGCAATATTTTCGCCGATCTGGGCTTTGATGGTGAGGAAGCACAAAACCTGCAATTGCGCTCGCAAACCATGATGGCGGTGGAACACTGGTACAGGGCCAGCGGACTCACTCAAGCGAAGGCTGCGCAGGCGCTTGGCCTCACTCAGCCGCGCCTTAATCAATTGCTCAAGGGCAAAATCAGCGAATTCAGCCTGGATGCGCTGGTAAATATGGCAACTCGCGCCGGGATGCGCGTGGGACTGACGATCAAGCCAGTTGCAACGGTGAAAGTGGCACGAGCACGGTCGACGGCGGCGCCGAAGAAACCTACCAGCAGCAAGACCGGGCAAACAAGGCGGGCAGCGTAGCGGCCATGAAGCGCGCTCACATCATTCCAACGACTGAGCTTCCCCCGAAATTTCGTCTTCGAGGAAAGCAGGTGGGATAAAGGAAATGGAAGGAAGCTCAGGCGCCGGAGATCGTGACCTCCGGCGCCTAGGGGAGCGAGGATCGCTACTCTCAGCGTGCGCGCACTAGCTGGTAGGCACGAACCACGTAGCTGACCACGGCGAAGCCGCTCCAGACATGCACCAGCCGCGTGAAGGGAAACACCAGGAAGACCGTCAGGCCGAGGAACAGGTGCAGCTTGAACAGGATCGCGACATCCGCCAGGAAATCGGCTGCGCCGCTGCGGAAGGTCCAGATGTGCTGCGCCCATTCCACCAGCTTGACCATTTCGCCGCCGTCCATATGCTGCAAGGAAACCGGGATCGTCAGCAAGCCAAGCGCTAGTTGGGTCATCAGCAACAGCAATATGGCGATATCCATGGGCTTGCTGTTGCGCAGGATACGCACATCGCCAAGCCGTCGTTGCACCAGCATCAGGGCGCCGACGATGCCCAGCACACCGCAGGTGCCGCCGCCGAAAATCGCGATCATCTGCTTGGCCGGCATGGTCACGCCCAGCACATGCCAAACTTCCAGCGGCACCAGCAGTCCGCCCAAGTGGCCGAAGAAGATGCCCAGCACGCCGATGTGGAACAGGTTGCTGCCGAGCCGCAACTGGCCGGTCCTCAGCAACTGCGAGGAATCGCTTTTCCAGGTGTATTGCTCGCGGTCGAAGCGAACCAGGCTGCCGACGAAGAAGACTGTCAGGCAGATGTAGGGATAGATGCCGAAGACGAAATCGTTCAAGGCGCTCATGCCGTCCTCCGATGGAACTCAATGGTTTGTGATTGCTGGGGCGCGGATTGCGGTGAACACGCGCCCAGGAAAGTGACGGGCTGGTCCGCCCAGGCTTGGTCGATGGCTTCGAACGTGGTGTCCTCTTCCACCGGCGCACCTTCGCGATTGCTCAATTGCCGCTCGGGATGGCGCTCTCCGGCCAGACGCAGCAGCGCCTGGAACACTGCCGCATAGGGACTTGCGCGCCGTGTCAGGGTCGCTCCGATGGTCTCCAGCAGGTGCTGTACTTCCTGCAATTGCTGTTGCGCTTCGGATTCGTCGAGCAGCGACAGGAACTCCAGAAACACCGGCAGGAAATCCGGCAGGTCGCGCACTGTCAAAGCCAAGTCATGACGCTCGTAGAGCGCCAGCAAGTCGACCATGGCTTGGCCGCGATCGCGCGATTCGCCATGCACATGTTCGAACAGGTTGAGCGAGGCCGCCCGGCCACGATCGAAGGTGTCGATATATTCGGATTCGGAGTCCATCAGATCGGCGTCATGCAGGCGATCGAGCAGCCGTCCCAGCGCCGCGCGATCTGCCGACTTGAGGCGCTGGTCGGTGTAGAACACATCGCGCAATTCAGCCAGACTGCCCAGCAGTTCCTCGTGCGGATAGGAGAGCAGCGCTGCCAGTGCGCGATAGGTAAGGTTCGGGTTCATCAACCCACCTCCTTGATCGGGATGAAGCGCTGCTTGGCGTTCTTGCCGCTGCTGCTGGAACCGAACAAACTGGTATCCGAGGCGCCGTCCGAGCAGCCGTTGCCGAAGGAGAAACCGCAGCCGCCACGCAAATCGTAGGCGTTTTCGGCATATTCGCGGTGCGTGGTGGGAATCACGAAACGGTCCTCGTAGTTGGCGATGGCCATGATGTGGTACATGTCCTCGACCTGCGCGACCGAGATGCCGACCTGACGCAAGATATCCGCGTTGTCGCGGCTCTCGACATGACGCTCGCGCATGAAGGCGCGCATCGCCAGCATGCGTTCCAACGCCCGGATCACCGGGGCCTCGTCGCCGGCCGTGAGCAGGTTGGCAAGGTATTTCACCGGGATGCGCAGCTGCTTCACGTCGGGAATCGCGCCATTGACGCCCACCAGGCCGCTGTTGGCGGCCGACTGGATCGGCGACAGCGGCGGCACGTACCACACCATCGGCAGGGTGCGGTATTCGGGGTGCAGGGGCAGGGCGACGCGCCATTCCATGGCCATCTTGTAGACCGGCGAGTTCTGTGCCGCCTTGAGCCATGCTTCCGGGATGCCGTCCTGGCGCGCCTGCTGCTGTATGACCGGATCGTGCGGATTGAGAAACAGGCCGAGTTGCGCGTCGTACAACGCTTTCTCGGAAGCCACCGAAGCAGCCGCCTCGATCTTGTCGGCATCATAGAGCAGCACACCGAGATAGCGGATGCGGCCGACACAGGTTTCGGAACACACGGTCGGCTGTCCGGCCTCGATGCGCGGGTAGCAGAAGATGCACTTCTCCGCCTTGCCGCTTTGCCAGTTGTAGTAAATCTTCTTGTAGGGGCAGCCCGACACGCACATGCGCCAGCCGCGGCACTTGTCCTGGTCGATGAGCACGATGCCGTCTTCCTCGCGCTTGTAGATCGACCCCGAGGGGCACGACGCGACGCAGGCCGGATTCAGGCAGTGCTCGCACAGACGCGGCATGTACATCATGAAAGTGTTCTCGAACTGGCCGTAAATCTCCTTTTGCACGGCCTCGAAGTTTACGTCCTTGCTGCGCTTGGCGAATTCGCCGCCGAGGATTTCTTCCCAGTTCGGGCCCCCTTCGATTTTTTCCATGCGCTCGCCGCTGATCAGGCTGCGCGGGCGCGCCACCGGCGGCGCCTTGCTATCCGGCGCAGTGTGCAAATGCTCGTAGTCGAAGGTGAACGGTTCGTAGTAGTCGTCGATCTCGGGCAGGTTGGGGTTGGCGAAGATCTTCGCCAGGTTCGCCAGCTTGCCGCCCTGGCGCGGCACGATCTTGCCGTCGTCCTTGCGCACCCAGCCGCCGTTCCAGACGTTCTGGTTTTCCCATTGCTTGGGGTAACCGACGCCGGGTTTGCTCTCGACGTTGTTGAACCACGCGTACTCCATGCCGGGACGATTGGTCCACACGTTCTTGCAGGTGACCGAGCAGGTATGGCAGCCGATGCATTTGTCCAGGTTCAGGACCATGCCGATTTGCGCTCTGATTTTCATGAATGGGCTCCTTCGAGGGCGGCGGGTTGCGGCTCGTCCATCCAGTCCACCGTCTTCATCTTGCGCACGATGACGAACTCGTCGCGGTTGGTGCCGATGGTGCCGTAGTAGTTGAAACCGTAGGAAAGCTGCGCGTAGCCGCCGATCATGTGGGTCGGTTTGAGCACTGCGCGCGTTACCGAATTGTGGATGCCGCCGCGCGTGCCGGTGATTTCCGAACCCGGCGTATTGACGATTTTTTCCTGGGCGTGGTACATCATGCACATGCCGGGATTGACGCGCTGGCTGACCACCGCGCGGGCGGTGATGGCGCCATTGACGTTGTAGAGTTCGATCCAGTCGTTGTCGACGATGCCGACCTTCTGTGCATCGGTTTCCGAAAGCCAGACGATCGGTCCGCCGCGCGACAGCGTCAGCATGATCAGGTTATCGGTGTAGGTCGAGTGGATGCCCCACTTCTGATGCGGCGTGATGAAGTTGAGCACCACCTCGGCATTGCCGTTGCCCTTCTTGCCCTGGATCGGTTTCACCGTCTTCAGGTCTACGGGCGGCTTGTAGACGCACAGGCCTTCGCCGAAGCCCAGCATCCACTTGTGATCCTGGTAGAACTGCTGGCGGCCGGACAGCGTGCGCCAGGGGATCAGCTCATGCACGTTGGTATAGCCGGCGTTGTAGGAAACATGCTCGTCTTCGAGTCCGGACCAGGTGGGCGAGGAGATGATCTTGCGCGGTTGCGCCTGGATGTCGCGGAAGCGGATCTTCTCGTGTTCCTTACCATGCGCCAGGTGTGCATGTTCGCGTCCGGTGATCTTGGACAGCGCCTCCCAGGCCTTGACCGCGACATGGCCGTTGGTTTCGGGGGCCAGCATCAGCACCACTTCGGTGGCATCGATATCCGTCTCGATCTTCGCCATGCCCTGGCTGGCGCCCTCCTCCCTGACCACGCCGTTCAGGTCGCGCAAGCCTTTCACTTCCTCCTGGGTGTTCCAGGCGATGCCCTTGCCGCCGTTGCCGACCTTTTCCATCAACGGCCCCAAGGCGGTGAAGCGCTTATACACGTTGGGATAGTCGCGCTCGACCACGGCCATCGCTGGCGCGGTCTTGCCGGGAACCAGATCGCATTCACCCTTCTTCCATTCCTTGACGCCCAGCGCCTGGGCGAGTTCGCCCGGGGTGTCGTGCATCAGCGGCGTCAGCACCATTTCCTTTTCCACGCCAAGATGACCGACGCAGACTTCGGAGAATTTCTTGGCGATGCCCTTGTAGATTTCCCAGTCGCTCTTGGCTTCCCAGGCCGGATCGACGGCCTGCGACAGCGGGTGGATGAAGGGATGCATGTCGGAAGTGTTGAGGTCGTTCTTCTCGTACCAAGTGGCGGTGGGCAGCACGATGTCGGAGTAGAGACAGGTGGTGCTCATGCGGAAGTCCAAGGTCACCAGCAGGTCGAGTTTACCTTCGGGCGCATGGTCTCGCCACACCACTTCCTGCGGTTTGGCCCCGCCGAAGCTGCCGAGATCCTTGCCTTGCACACCATGCGTGGTGCCGAGCAGATGCTTGAGGAAATATTCGTGGCCCTTGCCCGAAGAACCGAGCAGGTTGGAGCGCCAAATGAACATATTGCGCGGGAAGTTGGACGGATGGTCGGGATCCTCGCAGGACATCCGCAAACTGCCGTCCTTGAGCGCCTTGACCGTGTAATCCTTGGGTTCCATGCCGACGGCCGCAGCATCCTTGACCACCTGCAACGGGTTGGTCTGCAGCTGCGGCGCCGAGGGCAGCCAGCCCATACGTTCGGCGCGCACGTTGTAGTCGATCATGCTGCCGCTGAATTCCCTGGGGTCGGCGGTGGGCGAAAGGATTTCCTTCATCTCCAGCTTCTCGTAGCGCCACTGATCGGTGTGCGCATAGAAGAAAGAGGTCGAATTCATTTGACGCGGGGGCCGGATCCAGTCCAGCGCGAAAGCCAGCGCGGTCCAGCCGGTCTGCGGCCGAAGCTTTTCCTGACCGACGTAATGCGCCCAGCCGCCGCCCGATTTGCCGACACAACCGCACATCATCAGCATATTGATGACACCGCGGTAGTTCATGTCGCTGTGATACCAGTGGTTCATCGCGGCGCCGATGATGATCATCGATTTGCCCTGCGTCTTGTGGGCGTTGTCGGCGAACTGGCGGGCCACGGTGATCACATCGGCGCGTTTCACCCCGGTGATCTTCTCCTGCCAGGCCGGCGAATAAGGTTTGTCTTCGTCATAATCCCTGGCCACGCTGTCGTCTGCAAAGCCGCGATCCACCCCGTAGTTGGCGGCCAGCAGATCGAAGACGGTGGCGACCAGCACCTGTTTGCCATCCTTGCCCAGCAATACGTGCGCAACGGGCACCTTGCGCAACAGCACGTCGGTCTGCTTGTTTTCCTGGAAATGCTCGGTGACGATGCCGCCGAAGTAGGGGAAGGCGACATCGGCAAGTTCATGGGGACTGTCGGCCAGCGTCAGTTTGAGCCGGGTGTCCGCGCCGTCGGCTGCCTTCTCTTCGAGATTCCACTTGCCGACATCCGAGCGGCCTTCGGCGCCCCAGCGGAAACCGATCGAGCCGTGCGGCAGAATAGCCTTGCCATCGGCGTCGAACGCCACGGTCTTCCAGTCGGCGTTGTTGCTCTGGCCCAGACCATCCTGGAAATCCGCGGCACGCAGATAACGGTCGGGGACCAACAGCTTGCCGGTAGGCGTGTCTTTCTCCACCAGTTGCACCAGCAGCGGCATGTCGGTGTATTTGCGGCAGTACTCCTCGAAGTAGGCCGATTTGTTTGCGCCGAAATGGAACTCCTTGAGTATCACATGCCCCATGGCCATGGCCAGTGCCGCATCGGTGCCCTGCTTGGGATGCAGCCAGAGGTCGCCGAGCTTGGCGACTTCGGAGTAGTCGGGCGTGATGGAAACGGTCTTGGTACCCTTGTAGCGCACTTCGGTGAAGAAGTGTGCATCCGGCGTGCGCGTCTGCGGCACGTTGGAACCCCAGGCGATGATGAAGGTGGAGTTGTACCAGTCGGCCGATTCGGGCACGTCGGTCTGTTCCCCCCAGATTTGCGGCGAGGACGGCGGCAGGTCGCAGTACCAATCGTAGAAGCTCATGCAGACGCCGCCGATCAGCGAGAGGTAACGCGATCCCGCGGCATAGCTGACCATCGACATGGCGGGGATCGGCGAAAAACCGATCACCCGGTCAGGTCCGTACTGCTTGATGGTATAGGTGTTGGCCGCGGCGATGATCTCGTTGACCTCATCCCAGGTGGCGCGCACGAAGCCGCCCAAGCCGCGCCGGCTCTTGTACTCTCGCGCTTTCTCGGGGTTGTTGGCGATGCTGGCCCAGGCTTCGACCGAATCCAGATTCTTGCGCGCCTCGCGCCACAGCTTGAGCAGGCGGCCACGCACCATCGGATACTTGACCCGGTTGGCGCTGTACAGATACCAGCTATAGCTGGCACCGCGTGCGCAACCGCGCGGTTCGTGGTTGGGCAAGTCGGGACGGGTGCGCGGATAGTCCGTCTGCTGGGGTTCCCAGGTGACGATACCGCCCTTGACGTAGATCTTCCAGGAGCATGATCCGGTGCAGTTGGTGCCATGCGTCGAACGCACGATCTTGTCGTGCTGCCAGCGCTTGCGGTAGCCGTCCTCCCAGGTGCGATCCTCATTGGTGACAGTACCGTGTCCGTCGGAGAACGGTTCGGCGGTTTTCTTGAAAAAATTCAGTCGATCGAGAAAATGGCTCATGGCGGCGTGTCCGTGAAGGGATACGCCAGTCTAGGCAGGCCGAGGCCGCGCCACAAGTGGCCTTGCCGCTCAAAGCAAGCTTGGGGATACCTAGGAAGGAGTAGTGCTTCTCGCTAGTGGTAGAAGCTAAGGCATTGGATGCACTGAACGTTGCAAGCAAGCGGGTCGATCAATCCCCCCGCCTGGCAAGCGCGGGAAATAAGGAGGTATTTCTATTGCACCGCACCGAAGATGCATGGTTTGCGCGCTCCAGTATGGGCAAGGTTTGCGAACGAGGCCGAGGCTCCCCGGCGCAAGATATGCGCGATGCCGCTGAAAGAGCATGGCGACACCCCGATACTGGCATGGGATTCGCTTAGCAAGGATACATTTCTTCCTCAATGGAGATCATCATGCCCACCCTGCCAAGCGGACGCCGTGTCGAATTTTCCCTGGACCGCTTTCATGCGCTTCTAGGACATATGGATAGCGAGCGGGCGCGCAAGATCGCCGAAAATCTGGACGATCCCGACGATTTGCTGTTTGTTCTCGACGCTGTGCATTTCAGTCTGGAAGACGGCTCCCCCTACTTTGCCGACTATGTGGCATCGGACTGGATGACCTATGCGGCGGATTGGAGCGCGCTTGATCGGCAGACGCTACGAACCTGGTTCGCATCGGCCGAAGCAAGGTGCAGCAGGATTGAAGCGATTGCGTACATAAAAACGCTCCTGCTCGATCATCCGGGCAATCCCATGCCCTATCCCTATGTGATTACGTGTGATGTTCGTCCTTCCGGGACACATGAAGGATCCAGGGTGCGGCAATAACTGCCGCAATTGGCCAGGCAGCCTGCACCAGAAGCAGGGCAGTAGCACCCTGCCCCCAACCGAGGACACTAATCCCCGGCCATCTTGGCGATCCCGACGCGGTTGCGTCCAGCCTGCTTGGCGCAACGCAACGCGGCTTCCGCATTGGCAAGCAACGATTCGAGCGTATCGCCCAATTGCATCGCGGCAATACCCAGCGACAAGGTGACACTGGCGACAGCGCCATTCTCGCCAATCGGCAAGTGCGTCTCCGCCGCCAGAATGCGCAGGCGCTCGGCGATATTCTGGGCTTCCGGCAGGGTCGTGGCCGGCAGCAGAAAAATGAATTTTTCCACCCCATAGCGCGCCAGCATGTCCTGTGGCCGCAAGATGTCGGTTAGCCTGTGCGCCAGCAGGCGCAACAGGCTATCGCCGTTCAGATGGCCATAAGACTCATTGAAGTGCTTGAAATTATCGATGTCGCCCAGCACCAGGCACAGCGCCGCGCCATCCCGCTCGCAGCGGCTGATCGCGCGCGGAAAGGCATCGGCGACCCACCGCTTGTTATGCAGACCGGTCAACGCATCCACTGCAACCGCCCGTTCGAATTCGAGACTGTGCGTCTGTGCAGCAACCAAAGCGAGGTTGTTGAAGCGAATGCGTCCGGACAGTATGGACAGCAGGTTGCGGGCGATGCCGTAGGAAAGTTCGATGAGCGACCAGACCACTTCGTGGTCGATCGCCAGCAGGCGCGTATTCTGGGCTGCAATCACCAATGCCGAGGCGCGTCTGCCGTCGATCAGCGACATCTCGCCAACGCATTCGCCGGGGTTGAGCAGGGTATGTTCGGGAAGTTCCGCTCCGCCGAGGTAAACACGCAACTGACCATCGAGCACCAGATACAGCGTAGTATTTGGAGCGCCCTGCTGCAACAAGGTATCTCCGGCAGCCAGCAGCGTCTCCGGACAAGTGTCAAGCAGGTGCTCTATGCAATCCAGATCGATGTCACTAAACAACTGGCTGCGTTCCAGCAGCAGGCGATCAGTTTGGTCCATCGGGTAGCCCGTCAGTTCAAAACACCGCTAGCATAGCGCGTTCTATGCAATGCGGGAATACTATCGGCGCTGCGCGTTGGGGAAGAACAGCTGCTCGCCGCCTATCCTATAGTCGGCCACGGCTTTCTGGCCCGCATCGGAAAGCAACCAATCGATGAACCGCTGACCGGCCGCCTGCTTAATATGCGGGTGTTTCGCCGGATTGACCAGGGTCACAGCGTACTGATTGAAGAGGCGCTTGTCGCCTGCAACGACAACCACGAGATTCTGCCGATTCTTGAACGACAGCCAAGTGCCACGGTCGGCCAGGATGTAGGCATTCAGCGAAGCGGCGGTATTCAGCGCCGGCCCCATGCCGGCACCGGTGTCGCGGTACCAGGCACCTTTGCTCTTGTCGATGTCGATGCCGGCGGCTTTCCATAGGCGCAATTCGGCGGCATGGGTGCCGCTCTTGTCGCCGCGCGAGACGAAGGGCGGCTTGGTTGCGGCGATTTTTTCCAAGGCCTCGGCAATATCCTTGCCGCCGGCCACCTTGGCGGGATCATCCTGCGGCCCCACCAGAACGAAATCGTTGTACATCACTTCCTGGCGCTTCACGCCGTAGCCCTCGGCAACGAATTTCTCTTCGGCTGCCGGGTTATGGACAAATACCACATCGGCGTCGCCACGCCGCGCCAGGTCCAACGCCTGATCGGTTCCCAGCGCCACCACCCTGACCTGGATGCCGCTGTGTTTTTCAAACTGCGGCAACAAGAAGCCGAACAGTCCCGAGTGCTCGGTCGAAGTTGTCGAGGCCACCGTGATGTATGCGTCTGCGGCCAGTGCCGACAGACTGGACAGCAGCGCGCAGCCCAGCAGAACAAACCGGCTCCATCCGAAAAGCCGGTTCATGGCAATTCTCCTTTGAGATAGGTTTCGGCCTCGGCCGAACGCGGTTGCCGGAAAAACTCGGGCGCCGGCGTACGTTCGGTGATGCGGCCCCGATGCAGGAAGACAATCTCATCCGCCAGCCGGCGCGCCTGACCAAGATTGTGCGTGGTCATCACGATGGCGGTGCCCGCCAAGCGGATATCGCCGACGATCCGTTCGACATCGCGTGCCGCGCCCGGATCGAGACTGGCAGTTGGCTCGTCGAGAAACAGGATGCGCGGGTCAAGCGCCCAGGCGCGCGCCAGTGCGATGCGCTGCTGCTCGCCGCCAGACAGCACCCGCGCCGGGCGCTCAGCCAGATGGGCCAGCCCGACGCGCGCCAGCGCCTGCCGTGCCCGCCTCTCGCGATCGATCCGCGGCACCCCGCAAAGTTTCAAACCATAGGCAACGTTGGCCAGCGCCGAACGACGCAGCATCACCGGTCGCTGGAACACCAATGCCTGGCCAGAGGGCCTGGCTTCGCCGCCATTCCAGGCGAGGCGTCCGCTGCTGGGCGCCAGCAGGCCGTGCATGATCCGCATCAGGACGCTCTTTCCCGCACCGTTGGCGCCAAGAATGACGGTGCAGGCGTCGCCGGCGATACTCAAATGGATGTTGCCGAGCACCGGCACCCCGTTTGGGGCAAAGCAGACATCGGCAAGTTCGAGCGGAAATATGTTTTCCATCAGCCGAGTTTCCGTTGCACCCAACTGCCGGTCGCAAAAGTCAGCGCGTTGACCACCAGCACCAGCATCACCAGGATCGCGCCCAGCGCCAGCGCCAACGGCAGGTCGCCTTTGCTGGTCTCCAGCGCGATGGCGGTGGTCATCACGCGGGTAACACCGTCGATATTGCCGCCAACGATCATCACCGCGCCAACCTCGGCAATGGCCCGACCGAATCCGGCCAGCAGCACCGTGAACAACGAATAGCGCGTGTCCCAGAGCAGCGTGGCGATCGCCTGTCCTACCGTTGCGCCTAATGAATGCAACTGTTCCTCGTATTCACGCCAGGCATCGGCAACGATCTGCCTCGTTAAAGCTGCCAGCAGCGGCATCACCAGCAAGGCTTGGGCGATCGTCATGGCGGCAGGGGTAAACAACAGGCCGAACGACCCAAGCGGCCCTGCGCGCGACAGCAGCAGGTATGCCAGCAGGCCCACCACCACTGCCGGCATTCCCATGAAGCCATTGACCACCACCACCAAACTGCGGCGACAGGGGAACTCGCCAACCGCCAGCAACGCCCCAAACGGCAGCGCCAGCAGAGAAGCCAGCAGCACGGCGGACAAACTCACGCGCAAGCTGAGTGCGATGATCGCCAACAGCTTGGCATCGCCAGCGACCACCAAGCCTAATGCAATGCCAAACGCATCCATAATGATCGTCTTCGAGAATAGATGATTGCTCCGCCTTGCCCGACGCAAGACCGCGCAGGGCAAGGTGCAACCCAACGAAGCCGGCAGTCTACTGGAAATGAACGCCCCGGACAGCCGAGAGCTTTTCGCTGCATTGGCCAGCGAACCGGCTATGCCGCCGACGATTGCGGCGCGAAATACCCGATGGTTTGGCGGAAAGCTCAGGCAGCCATGCAGAGCGGGCGATCAAGCGTATTTGATCCTGTAGAATTGGGCTTTCCCCGGCTTTGCCGGACACCGACGCAATCTCACAAACCGATGACACAACAAGTCGATGATGTCCGTATCAAGGAAATCAAGGAACTCATCCCTCCTGCGCATGTCCTGCGCGAGTTTCCCGCAACCGATCTGGCGGCGCAGACCACTTACGCGGCGCGCCAGGCGATCCACCGGATTCTGCACGGCGCCGACGATCGCCTGCTGGTGGTCATCGGCCCTTGCTCGATCCACGAGCACGACGCGGCGATCGAATATGCGAGCAAGCTTCATGCAGAGTCCGTGCGCAACAGCGCCGATCTGCTGATCCTGATGCGCGTTTATTTCGAGAAACCGCGGACCACGGTAGGCTGGAAGGGGTTCATCAACGACCCGCGCCTCGACGGCAGCTACAAGATCAACGAGGGCTTGCGCCTGGCGCGTCAGCTGCTCTATGAGATCAACGAACTGGAACTGCCCTGCGCAACCGAATTTCTCGATTCCATCACGCCGCAATACACCGCCGACCTGATCAGTTGGGGCGCCATCGGCGCACGCACTACCGAATCGCAGGTGCATCGCGAACTGGCCTCGGGGCTGTCCTGCCCGGTCGGATTCAAGAACGGCACCGACGGCAATATCCGCATCGCGGTGGATGCGATCCGGGCAGCGGCCAGCCCGCATCACTTCCTCTCGGTCACCAAGGCCGGCCATTCGGCGATCGTTTCCACCAACGGCAACGAGGACTGCCATGTCATCCTGCGTGGCGGGAAAGCGCCCAACTACGATACAGCCAGTGTCGAAGCGGCCTGCCAGGAACTCGGCAAGGCCGGCCTGGCGGCGCGGGTGATGATCGACTTCTCCCATGCCAACAGCAGCAAACAGTACCAGCGGCAAGTCGAAGTGGCGCGTGCGGTCGGCGAACAGGTTGCCGGCGGCGACGACCGCATCTTCGGTGTAATGGTGGAGTCGTATCTCAAGCCGGGACGCCAGGATATGGTGCGCGGCAAGCCGCTCGAATACGGCTTGAGCATCACCGATGCCTGCCTCGGCTGGGAAGACAGCTTGGTCGTGCTCGACACTCTGGCCGACGCCGTGCGCCGCCGCCGCCTGAGGCTGGCAGAGGCATAACGCAGAATTTACCAGGGGGGGCTGCCGATGAAAGTATTGGCAGCTGATGCGCACAATTTTCTCGTTCCAGTTAACTCGGGCTTAAGGTTGGCTGGATACAGTCTAGTCTCCAACCCACACCACGGAGACCAACCATGAGCAAAAAACTCAAAAACCCGGAGCCGGCCCACAGCAAGCCCCACGACTCACATGCGCATGAGCTTGAAAACCATATTTCGGACTCCTCGCATACCAAGACGCATGACTCCAGAAGCATTTCCGGCGGGGATCATCAGGAAGGCTACCAATTTGCCATTGCGGGCGGCGGCGTAGTGACTTCGATAACGGAAGTCGAGCACGGCATCGCCAAGATCAAGTCCATCAAGCCCTATCAAACTTATTCGGTAAGCGGTGCCGATGTGCTGAAGACGGAAAGCAAAGGTGGTTTCCAGGAAATCTCGCGCTACAGCGACAGCAACACGGATGGGCTTTACCAGAAAATTGCCGAGGCAACAGTGCTTGATGTGGGCGCAGCGACACCCACACTGCAAAATGCCCTGTTGCGCGGCGATCACATGAAGTTCAGCTTTGACGCTTCCGGCCAGGTTGTATTGGGTGCCTATCACGTCATGAAGAATGGCTTGGCCATTAACGAAACCATCAAAGCCAACACGCAATTCAGTGTTCAGAATGGTTTTGTGATCGAGACTGAGAGCAAAGGAACCACCACCCACTGGGAAATTTTCCGGGATGGCAATGCCGATGGTATTTATTCGGAAGTTGCCCACGGAGAGGGTTTGCTCATCGATCTGGTCGGACTGTCGAACAATCTGGCGCCAGTGGCTCACTTGCTTTGAACGGTAGCCGCGCAAAGGATTGGGTTCGGGCTTGCGCGAGGTTCAACGATCAGTGGCTGACGTTCCGCCCGCTGGACAAGCTGAGCGCGCGCAAGCAGGGCGCCGCAGAGAAAAACGATGGCGATGAATGAGAAAGTCGGCGCAGCCAGGTATCTGCTGAACCGCTCGGTCGATCTGCTGCCTCCCGCTTGAAGCAACGAGGAATGCTTATGATCAACCCATTCCAAAAGCGCACCGCGATTCGAATTGCCACAGTCAGTTTGCTGCTGGCCTCAATCGCTAGCCCGGTGTCATGGTTTGTGGCGCGTGAAAGTGCTGAGGAAAGCGTTGTTTCCCTGGCAATTGAAGAATCGGGCCGATTGTTACACCATTACGACGCGATCGATCTCTCCGGCCCGGAAGCCACAGAACACGCAACCGTTGCCGCCAAAACCATTTCCGGTGGATTGTTTGATATTGCCGAAATTTACGACAGCCAAGGCAACAAGCTTGCCGAATCGATGACCAAGGAGGGCGAGGCGGTCGAATCGCTCCTCCCGAAACATGGCAAGCCGAGCTATACCAACGCATCGTATGAAAGCCTGAAACTGCCGGATATGCCCTGGGTTTTGCGGGTTTTCGTCCCGCTGCGAAATTCGGCGACCGATACGAGCTTGCCGATTACGGGCTATTTCGAGGGCATACGCGTGGTGCCGGAATGGCAAATGGAGCAAATCCTCACGAGTTCCCTGGTAGTGGCGGTGATGGTCTGTTTGGCCTCCTTGCTCTGCGGTGCGGCGATCTATCCCGTGGTGATCCATCTTTCCGCGGACAACGAGCGCAAAGCGCGCGAGGTGCTCGACTCGCATATCTCGATGATGGAAGCCCTTGGCCGCGCCATAGCCAAGCGCGATTCCGATACCGGCGCCCACAATTTCCGCGTCGCCTGGATCGCCGCGCGCATCGCCGAGCGCATGGGCTTGAAGGGAAACGCCATGCAAGCCCTGATTGCCGGCAGTTTTCTGCACGACGTGGGCAAGATTGGAATTCCCGACGCAATCCTACTCAAGCCGGGAAAACTGGATGATGCGGAATCGATTACCATGCGTACTCACGTTGAGCAAGGCGAGACGATTGTCACCGGCATGGGCTGGCTCGATGGCGCCAACGCGGTGGTGGCTGCTCATCACGAAAAATGGGATGGCACCGGTTATCCACGCGGGCTGAAGGCGGATGCGATACCACTCGCGGCACGCATCTTTGCTGTTGCCGATGTATTTGATGCCCTTTGTTCCAAGCGCCCCTACAAGGACCCCATGGGTTTCGAGGCAGCCATGGCGATTCTTGAAAAAGACACGGGAAGCCATTTCGATCCATCAGTCATGGCCGTATTTCGCCCCTTGGCATTCGATATCTTCAAGCAGCTGGCAAACGGCAGCGAAAACGACGCCCGCCAATTATTGGAGAACCGGGTGCGACAGCACTTTGAGATGTGATTCGGCATCCGCCGATCCGCTATCGCTTGCCGCACTCAACCTGGCAGCCGGCGCAGCACAACGACAAGACCGGAGACCCCGCAAGAAACCAAGCGCAAAGAGGTCTTGCAAGAAATAAGAAGTTGCCGGCGGCTACTCAACTCGTCGCCGAGTGCTTAGGAAACGCTACGCTGATGGTCAGCCCCCGCCCGCCCGCCCCACTGGCCAGGGCGATGCGGGCGCCGTGCAATTCGGCGATACGCTGCACAATGGAAAGCCCGAGGCCGCTGCCGACTTGGTCCTGGGCGGCAGCGCCACGGTGGAAGCGACGAAACACGGCATCGTGCTCCTCGGCGGGAATACCGGGACCGTCGTCACAGACCCGCAGAACCACGCCTGAGTCTGCGTTGCTCACCAAGACCCGTACACGTCCGCTGGAAGGCGTATAACGGATGGCATTATCGAGCAGATTGCGCAACATGATTTGCAGCATGGTCGCGTTGCCCCGCACCTGGGAATCGACGGCATCGAGTTCCAGGGCGATCTGCTTGTTCACCGCAGCGGCGCCATGGACGGCGCAAACCTCCTCGGCCAGATCATTGAGGCGCACTGGCTGGGCATCGGCCAGCGGCTGTTCGGGATCGAGGCGCGCCAGCGTCAGCAGCTGATCGATGAGATGAGCGACGCGATCGACCCCGATGCGCATCTGCTCGATGGCATGCAGCCGCTCGGCATCGTTGCCGGCGCGCTGCGCCACCTGTGCCTGTGCGGCCAGCGCGGCGAGTGGAGTGCGCATTTCGTGGGCGGCATCGGCGGTGAAGCGGCGCTCGTTGGCCAGGGTTTGCTTGACGCGACCAAACAGTCCATTCAAGGCATTCAGCATCGGCTTGATTTCGATCGGCGCGCTGGCTGGAACCAAGGGTTCCAGATGCGCCGGCGCACGATTGTCGATTTGCGCGGCCAGCGTGTCGAGCGGGGCCAGCCCCCGCCATGTCGCCAACCATACCCAGCCACCCAGCAAAGGTAGGCCGAACAAAGCCGGCAGCAGCAACTTCCAGGCGATATCGACGATCAACTCATCACGCGCATCGAGGTCCTCGCCAACCTGCACATGAACCAGCCGCTCCTTGTCCCACAGACTGAAAATCCGCCAATGCCCGCCATACTCGGAAGCATCGGAGAATCCCTCATGGATCGCCAATGGCGTCGTCGGGGCATTGTGCGAACGCATCAACAATGCGCCGTCGGCACCCCAGACCTGGAAGCGCAGTTTGTGGTGGTGCTTATCCGTCTCCTCGCCAAGTTTGGCAATACCGTCATCGCCTTCACGCGCTTCGTGGCTGGCCAAGGCCAGCAAGGTCTGGGCGGTATGGGCAAGCTGGGCATCGAGCAGTTCATCGATCTCGTGATGGGCATCGAGGTAGGACAGCACCAACATCGCCAGCCACAAGACCGTGGCCCCGCCCAGGATGGGCAGCAGCAGCCGCCGCCGCAGGGAAAACCATGCCGTATTCATTTCATCTTCTCGATCAGGTAACCGACGCCGCGCAGGGTCTTGATCAGATCGGCGCCAAGCTTGCGCCGCAGGTGGTGGATATGCACTTCGAGCGCATTGCTGTCCGGTTCCTCGCTCCAGCCGTAGATGCTCGATTCCAACTGGGTTCGCGTCATGACATGGCCGGCGTTTTCCAGCAAAGCATGCAGGATGGCGAATTCGCGTGTCCCCAATTCCACCGGCTGACCTGCCGACAACACTTGATGTCTCGCCAGATCGAGCTCCAATGCGCCATGGATCAGATTGGGCACAGCGCGGCCTCCGCTGCGCCGGGCGAGTGCGCGCAGGCGAGCGGCCAACTCGTCAATATCGATCGGCTTGACCAGATAATCGTCGGCGCCGGCATCGAGACCGTCAATCTTGTCGGCAACGGCATCGCGCGCGGTGAGTATCAGCACCGGCAGCGTTTCCTTGCGGGTCCGCAGGCGACGCAGCAGTTCCATGCCGGACAGCCGTGGCAAACCGAGATCGAGGACGACCAAATCGAAACTTTCAGTTTTCAAAGCGGCATCGGCGCTGGCGCCATCCTTCAGCCAATCGACCGCGAAGCCCGAGTGACGCATGCCAGCGGCGAGACCGTCGCCAAGCTGCGGATCGTCTTCAACCAACAGTACGCGCACAGTCTATGCGCTCCGTGCCAGAACGCATGCCGCCAGCGGCTCGCTCTTGCCCTTGGCGGCTATCTCGCGCTGGCCTGACAAGGAAGCGCCGATAGCCCGTGCGCTAGTCGCTGAAGTCAGCAGTTCGCCGGCGTCCGCAGCATCGCAGAGCCGCCGTGCGGTATTGACGGTGTCGCCGATGAAATCATAGGCCTTGACCGTCTTGCCGCCGAGCACGCCTTCCACCACCGGCCCATGATGCAGGCCGATGCCGGCGCTCAGGCCGTGGCTGCATACTTGCGGCAACGCCGCAATGAGCGCCCTGCCGGCCGCGGCCGCTTCGGTGGCACCGACGAATACCGCCATCACTTCGTCGGCGGTGTACTTGAGCTTGATCGGGGCAAACGGCAGCAGGCAGTTTTCCGCGGCGCGATAATATTCATTGAGCATGCCAACTACGGTTTCCGGCGTCTGTTGCTCGCTCCAGGCAGTAAATCCGCGCAAGTCCATGAAGAGCACGGCACGCTCGACGCGTTGCAGGTTGAGCGTGGTCGAGTCGGCAATGGCACGCTCGAGAATGCCCCTGCCCAGCGACCATTCGGAATATTCGCGCAGCCGCGCCGCCATCTGTCGAATGATCATCAGCGAACGGCGCAGGTTGAGATCGGCAAAGCCCAGCAGGACGCCGATCAGCAACAGCACAATCGTCAGGAACGCGTGGGCGGAGTCGTTGAAAAAATTTCTCAGCGTGTCCTGCCCCTGGCCGGAGAGGACTTCGAACAAAGCGTACATCAGCAAGGGGATGGTGGCGCGCAGCAGGTTTTCCAGAATCACCAAGGGAGATATTATGCGTAAGGCATATACTTGCCAGCCTTGCAGCACGCTGAAAGCCAGTGCGTAGCTCCAGTAGGCTTGGTGATGCCATTGCGAAAAGAATGCCATCCCTTCGAGGCTGGCTTCAGTCAGCGAATACAGCAACGGGCCGGCCAGGTTGCCGAGAAATGCCAGCCGCCACCCGCGTTGCTCGGCATAACCGATCGCCACGGCCTGTCCGACGCCGGCAAGCAGCAGCAGGTAGGGATCGGGCTCGATGAAATACCCCCCCACGCTGGGCGCCAGCAGCAGTTCGAGGATCAGCAAGGTCAGCGGCAGGTGGCCGCTGTGGGTAAAAAAGTTGCGCGCCACGCGCGAAGCCAGGGTATCGCCCAGGCCGGGCAGAGGCGAGCGGGTCAGACTATCCTGGAGTAAAAGGGACATTGAAGCCGCATGTTAGCGCGGAACGCGTATCGCGCGCTCATCGAAATTGCCTTTTTCGGCATCGGCATGACAGGCTGTGCAATTCGCCTTGCCGCCGATCGCCTTGCGCTGCCACACATCGTCACGGATTTCGCCGTGCTTGCGGATGAAATAAGCCGTCTCGGTGATGCGCAACGGAACTTGCCCGGCCTGCGTGGACAGGGCGATCTTTTGCGCACGCCGATTGGCGCTCCGATCGGCGGCATGGGTGGCGAGAAACTCGGCGATTTCCTGTTGTGTAGCCGCATCCAGTTTGGCGTTCTCGCCGAAGTGCCGCTCGAGTCCGCTCATTATTTTGCTCCAGGAACGCTCCGGCAACAGCGCCGGATGATAGAGCAGATGACAACTTCCGCATTCTGCGCGCCACTTGGCATTGTCGACAGGCGGCAGAATTCTGTCGCCGTCATGGTCGCCGGCAAATAGAGCGCCAGAAATACCGGCAGCTAATGCCAGGGTTAAAGTTTGCAGCCAACGCCGCGCCTTGATTGTGCTGATTGTCATGTGGGCATCCTATTTGATGGTCAATAGCCAAGTGATGAGATCCGCCTTTTCGGCAGCGGTACAGGAACGTGTGAAGACATCCGCACAGTTGCGTCCGAACCATTTCTCGACCTTGGCCGGATCGGTAAACCGCAGCGGGTTGGCCACCGGCGCCAGAGGTTCTATGGTTTTGTGGGCGCGGGTGATGCCGCTTTGACGCGGATCGTTGGTATGACAGGTGGCGCAGGCCAACTTGTCGCCCCTGGCGGTGCTGCGCTCAGTGCGAAACAGACTCTCGCCGCGTGTCACGCTGGGCATGAAAGAGGCACTTTCCTTACGGGCTTCAGACTCGTAGCCGCGCAGGATTTCCTGCGTCGGCACCGCAACGGCAGGCGCAGCCTGGCTTAAGCATGCCGCCAAAGCGAGGGCAGTCATCGATTTATGCACGATCTTCTCCTGTGGTCAAATATTGATTGCCGGTCAGCATCGCCTGGGCCATCGGCGCTTTGCCGAAAAACTGGTGGAAAACCAAGGCGGCAAGATGCAAAGCGATGAAGCCGGCAATCAGGCCGTACATCGCCTCGTGGGGTTCCTTGAAGAAGTGCTTGAGCCAGATGCTGTCGCCCAGCCAGTCGGCCAGAGGCCCCAGGTTGTGCGCAATGGCGGCCAGGGCCAAGCCTGTGGCAGACAGTCCGGCGAGAATGAAATACACCCCAATGAACAGTATGCTGGCAAGGGTGTCGTGCCCCCGGCGAGGTGCTGGCAAATGTATGCGCGGAAAAGCTCGCAAGGTCGCCAGCCATTCTCGCGGATGCCACAAATCCGACCAGCGGGCGCTGTCCGGCCCGATCAGGCCCCATACCAGGCGAGCGGCCAGCCCCCCGATCAGCACATATCCCATCTGGATATGCAGGTGCCACAGCGCGGCGCCTGTCGCGCTGTGCTGGTACTCGTCCGCAATCAGGCCAGTGGCGATCAGCGCCAAAATGACCAGACCGTTCCAAGCGTGGATCAGGCGCAACAAGCCGTCAAATACGGCCACTCTTCGGCAAGCATGGACAGGCATGGCGAGCTCCTTGGCAATAGCCTAAAGATCAAGATGCCGCCAAGATATCGGACTCAGCTTAAGCGCAGCTTAAGCGGATTTCCTCTGAGGAGATTTGCCGCGTTCAGCCCTGTTTCTTCTGCGGGAATCACCGCGCTCGATGAGCAGGCATCGATACCAGGCAGTCAATTCCATAAGCAGCATAATATATATTGCTTTCATTTTCCGGTGATGATAACCTTAAGCTGCACATTTAATACATCTTATAATCGGCCATGGCGAAAATCCACGAATCCACTTTCGCATCCGCGATTCCCCCAACTGTCGAAACGGTCCGCAGCGCCCTGCTTCAGGTGATCGACCCTGAAGCGGGGATGAACATCGTTGACCTGGGCTTGGTCTATCGCATCGAGCTGATTGGCGGCAAAGTAATCGTCGAGATGACAATGACCTCGCCGGCATGCCCGATGGGAGACATGCTCATGGAACAGGTCGAAGAAGCGATAAGCAAGGTGGTGGATTCCGGCACACAACCGGACATTCGTCTCGTCTGGTCGCCTCCCTGGGACCCTTCGCTGATGAGCGAGAAAGCCAGGCAGCATTTCGGCTGGTGAGTTGGCGAGTTAATGAACTCCATTGCAGCCCGTATCGACATGAAATCCCTGTCCCCTTTCGCCCGTCTGCCCATCCTGTTTTTCGGCATGCTCGCGCTGGTGATCGGCGTTCTGTCCGGCCTTGCGCGCTTGGCGCTGGATGTTCCACTCATCGCCGCAGCACATGCGGGTACGCATGGGCCGCTGATGATTGCCGCCTTCCTGGGAACGGTGATCAGTATGGAACGCGCTGTGGCAATCGCCCGGCGCTGGCCCTATCTGGCGCCGCTGTGCGCCGGCTTGGGCGGGTTGGCGCTGTTGCTGGGATTCCCCATGATCACGGCGCACGCCCTCTTCATCGCCGCCGCAACGATATTGTTCTGTGGCAGCGGTCTTATCCTGCGCCAGCAACCCGCCCCGCACACTGCCACGCTGGCACTGGGGGCTCTGTCTTGGCTGATCGGCAATCTGCTCTGGTACACCAGCGGCGCGGTCGCTCTCGCTGTACCCTGGTGGATAGCCTTTCTCGTGCTCACCATCGCCGGCGAGCGCCTTGAGCTGACGCGTTTCCTGCCCACGCCGCCCTCAGCCCGGCGGGTATTTGCCGCCCTCGTTGCCCTGATGCTGACCGGACTCGCGAGCAGTTACTGGGATATGGAATTCGGACTCAGACTGTTCGCCGCGACTCTGCTCGCCTTGGCATTGTGGCTGCTACGCCACGACATAGCCCGTCGCACTGTCCGGCAAAGCGGACTGACACGCTACATCGCCATCTGTCTTCTCAGCGGTTATGTCTGGCTGGCCTTGAGCGGCTTGCTCGGCATGGCCGGCGGCTTCTCGCCAGGCAGTCCGCTGCGCGACGCGACGCTGCACGCCGTTTTCCTCGGCTTCGTCGTTTCGATGATTTTCGGCCACGCCCCTATCATTTTCCCGGCGGTCGCCAAGATCCGGATGCCTTATCACTCCGCCTTCTACCTGCCTCTTGCGGTATTGCATGCATCGCTGCTGGCTCGGGCTGTCGGCGACCTGACCGGCATCATTTTGCTAACTCGGGCAGCCGGCATCGCGAACGCCACCGCCTTGTTGATATTTTTCCTGACCGTGCTGGTCAGCGTAGGGCGAGGCAAATCACGCCCGGACATTAAGGAGAATAGATGAAACGCAGTCCAAGCCTGATTCATCTCTCGCGCGAACATCATTCCGCCTTGGTGCTGTCGAAGCGCGCGCAACGCATGCACACTGCATCGAGTGAAGAAGCGCAACGCTTCATGGACGAGATCGCCGGGATTTTCGAGCGGGAGCTCGAACCGCATTTCCAAGTCGAGGAAGACGCCCTGCTTCCGGCGCTGAAAAACGTCGGGCAAATTGCGCTGGCAGGACGCACCCAGGCTGATCACGAGGAACTGCGCACGCTGGTCAGCCAGCTCGGTGCCGGAGATGCAACCTGCCTGCGCCAGTTCGGCAAAACCTTGGCGAACCATGTCCACTTCGAGGAGCATGAACTGTTCCCCATCGCCGAATCGGTACTGACGCCCGAAGCGCTTGCGTCAATCGAACAAAGTTCGCATCACCCCACCACCCACCCACAAGGAGTCAGCCCAATGTCACAACCCACTCACCTGCACCTGTCCCCGGATGCCATCTATCCATTCGATGCGCGCGGCATCGCCAAGCGTTTTCGCCACGCGGCGATCTTCGGCGCCCTGGACGCCCTGAATCCCGGCGAGACGATGCGTTTCTGCAATGACCACGATCCTCTTCCCTTGCTCGACCAGTTGCAGCAACGTTACGGCGAGAAGGTCGACATCCGCTATCTGCAAAGAGAGCCCGGCGCGATCGTGATCGATTTCGTCAAATCCTGACCATGCACATGGTCAGAAAAATTTCACTGATCGCGCGGCAGTTCAGATTCACTGCTGTGGCGATCGCTGACGCAACTGCCTGCCACGATCCCGCAGCTTGTTGACCCAATTGGGTGAAAGCGCTGGTGTTTCCGCAAAGCATTCGAGTTCTTCCGGTGCCGGGCGCTGCTTGCGCCACAGGGCCAGCAAACCTGACACGGTCGCTTCGGCCGACAGGCGCTCGATCAGGCTGAACTCGCTGCCAGGCCCAACGATACCTGCCTCGATCACGCGGAAATACCAGCCAGTCAAGCCTTCCGCTTCGATAAAACGGGCCATGCCTTCCACACCATAGCGACTGTCGATTTTCCAGCAGGGTGTTCGAGGCTGCGATATCTGGATGACCGCGTCTCCCAGCCGAAAGGTATCGCCGATACAGACGTTGGTCTCATCCCAACCAGGCATGGAGAGATTCTCTCCGATAGAGCCGGGAACCAGCAGGCTCCCGGCTTCCGGAAAGACTTCAGCCAGGCGGGGGTAATGCGCCGCAGGATACTGGTGCACCGCTTTCTCCGGCCCGCCGTGAACACGCCGATCAGCCTGGGCGTCCCCGGCGATCCCATCGCACCCCAGCCATGCCGGCATTTGGAGTTTCGATTTGAAGATGCCGGTCGGCTTACTGTCCGAAGGCAGTAAGCGGATATCTCCTATGAAAATTGTCATCGTGAATAATCTCTTGTCTTTTGTCTTGTTAGACGCCCTCGCCTGATCACCTGGCCACAATACTCATCATTGCGCGCCTCTCGATGCGGCAGTGTCGATTTTCGGCCTAAATACTATCCGCTTTGCCAGTTCGAAAAGTGCGAACACAGCCAGGCCGATGCCTAAAGCACCCAGCCAGCGATCCCAACTCGTCGGAGTAAAGCCAAACGGCTCCGCCAACAGCGGCACGCTGGTGATGGCAACCAGGGCGAGCAAGGTGCCGGCCAGCACCCAGCAGCTGATCGGTTTGATGCCCCGCAGGGCTTGCTTGAACCCCGCCGAGGCCGAACGGCTGCTCAAGACCAGAATGGAATTGGCGGCGATCAGTGTCACGAAGGCAATCCCGCGCGCTTCCGGCGTGGCCACTCCCGTCGCCAGGCTGGCCCAATACAACAGCGCCACTACCAGCGTGGTAAGGAGGCCTTGGAGCAGGCTCAAGGCGATATGCTGGAGCGATACCAGGCTTTCCTGCGGGCTGCGCGGCGGATGCTGCATGGTCTGGTTGTCCGCTTCCTCTGCCTCGAAAACCACAGAACAGGCCGGATCGATCACCAGTTCGAAAAAAGCGATGTGGATCGGCGCCAACACCAGCGGCAAGCCGAACAGCAGCGGCAGGATCGACAGGCCGATGATGGGCACATGCACCGCCAGCGTGTAGATCATCGCCTGGCGCAGGTTGCCGAAAATCCGCCGGCCGAGGCGAATGGCATGCACGATGGCGCCGAAGTCGTCGTCGAGCAGCACCAGCGAAGCTGCCTCGCGCGCCACGTCGGTGCCGCGCTTGCCCATGGCGATGCCGATATGCGCGGACTTGAGGGCTGGCGCATCATTGACGCCGTCGCCGGTCATCGCGACGATCTCGGCATTGGCCTTGAGGGCTTCCACGATGCTCAATTTTTGTTGCGGCGTGACCCGTGCAAACACGCCGACACCCTTCACCAGTTCGGCCAGCCTGTCCGGATCCAACTGCTGCAATTCCGCTCCGGTCAGGATGCGGGTGCAATCGATACCGGCGCTCGCGGCAATGGCGCGGGCGGTACGCGGGTGATCGCCGGTAATCATGACGACACGAACGCCGGCGCGACGGCATTCCTCGACGGCTAGCGGCACCTCGGGACGCAGCGGATCGGCCAAGCCGACCAGGCCGAGAAATTCGAAATCGAAATCATGCTGGATTGCCGGCAAGGCATCGCCGCGATACGCCGCCTTGGCTACACCCAACACGCGCAATCCGCGGTCGGCAAGTTGCGCGGCCTGCAACGCCACACGTTGCTTTTGCTGCTCGTTCAAATGGCATAGATCGGCGATGGCTTCAGGCGCGCCTTTGGTGGCCACGGCCGTATGACGATGGCCGGGAATGCGCCACAAATGCGACATGGCCAGCAGATCGGGCGATAGCTCGTATTCGCGTGCCAGATCCCAATCAGCATGCATATGTTCGGTGTTGGCCAGGTATTCCTGCGCCAAACGCTGAAAGGCCTGTTCCATCGGGTCGTGAGGCTCGGTTTCGCTCGCCAGCACGCCGTATTCCAGCAATTCGTGGAAGTCTTCCGGAAGCTCATGCAATGCGGTTAGATTAGCCACATCGATGCGCTTCTCACCGCTGATCAGGGCGGCCACCGCCATGCGGTTCTGGGTCAAGGTACCCGTCTTGTCGACACACAATACCGTGGTTTCACCGAGCGTTTCGATGGCGCTGAGCTTGCGCGTCAGCACCCGTTGCCGAGCAATCCGGCGCGCGCCAAAAGCCAGGAAAACGATCAGGATCACCGGGAATTCCTGGGGCAAGATGCCCATCGCCAAAGTAATGCCTGCCAGCAAGGCATCCAGCCAGCCACCCCGGGTAAGCGCATACAGGAGCGTCACCACCAGGCACAGCACGCCGCCAATGACTGCCAGTTGTTTGCCCAGCAAACCGATCTCGCGCTGCAGCGGTGAGACTTCGCTGTCGATAGCCTGCATGGATTTGCCGATGCGCCCCAATTCTGTTTCGCTGCCAATCGCCGAGACCCGCACAATGCCTTGCCCACTCGTCACCACTGTCCCGGCAAATACGCGCATCTCTCCGCCTGCCGTCTCGCAAGCTTGAGTCGGCGGGGCGCCGATCATCTTTGTCACCGGCAGCGACTCGCCCGTCAGCAGCGATTCGTCGGTCGCCAGTTCGTGGGCCGAAAGCACTTGTCCATCGGCGGGCACCCGATCGCCCTCGCTGAGGACCAGGATATCTCCGCGCACCACCTCCCTGCCGGCGATGCGAACTGGATTGCCCGCACGAATCACCAATGCCCGTGGACTGGAAAGATCGCGCAAGGCTTCCAGCGCCCTTTCGGTGCGGCGCTCCTGGAAAATCGTGATGCCCATGATGACAAAGACGAAGCCGAGCAAAATCATCGCCTCGTGCACGTCGCCCATCAGCAGGTAAATCGAGCCGGCACCCAGCAAGAGCAGAAACATCGGCTCGCGCAGCACCTCCGCCGCGATCTTGAGCAAGGATCGCCCCTGCCCGGCATCGAGTTCGTTGAAGCCCTCGACAGCCTGGCGGGCAGCAACCTCTGCCGCGGACAGCCCGGGTGGAAATGGGTGGGGAGGCATTAGGTGTTTAGGACACGATCAGCATCACATTCGGGAAACTTCATGGGCCGTCAAATCCATGGGCGGTACTGTGACGGCCAAGACACTCTTCCGGTGCCGCATTCGCTTTGGGGATCCTGGAGGATTAGTGGCTAGTCGATTGTAATACTCAGGAGCGCGTCGCGACAACTCGCCATCGGCAGGCTGTTGGCCAAGCTTGCCGCAAAACCGGCAGATATTGCCGTGGGATTCCGAATATCCCGTTGTTTACGCCAGAAAGCAGGCGTTTCCGGCTTGGCATGCCCTGTGCATAGCGATGACCAGTCATCGACCAATCCGTACGAACTCATGCCGATCGCGCTTTCCCCAACCCAGATATCGCCGAACCAGCAAGCGACCTCGATCATCACCGGTGCAGGCAATAACGATGGCAAGCCCGTCGAAACCTCGGCAAGCAGCGGCTCAACCGACAAATTGCAAGCAGTCGGGAAAGAAATTCCCCAAGAGGAAAAGGTCACGCTGTCGGCAGCCAACGGGCCGGCAAGCATTGCGCACATTCCCATTGCCCCTTATGCGGAAATATGGAAAGATGGCCGGAAAATTGCCGTGATAGACAACCATGGAGACGTCAATTCATACGACGGCCTGGTCCCGATACCCCCAGGGGGGAGCTCCGGCATTTCGCTGGCCATCCAGCGGGCAGCACTGATAGCCCAATCGGTAGGCGGCGAAATCCGGGTTGCCGGTTTGGTGACGGATGTCCACACGATGGCAATGCGTGCCCGCTTGAGTAAAGCCTACTCGGTCCCCTTGGCATAGGCCTTCGTCACAGCATGCCCAACGCCTTGGGCAGCCAGAGCGACAATCCCGGCCAATAAGTGACAATACCGAGGAATGCCAGCATGGTCAGCAGCCAGGGCCAAACCGCGACGGTGAGTTCCGTTATGCCCATTTTGGTAATGCCGCTCGCCACATAGAGATTAAGGCCCACCGGTGGATGACACATGCCCACTTCCATATTCACGGTGACCAGAATGCCGAAATGTACCGGATCGATACCCAGCTTCATGGCTACCGGAAACAGGATAGGCGCCAGAATCAGCACAATGCTGGAAGGCTCCATGACATTGCCCGCCAGCAGCAGCAGTACGTTCACAACAAGCAGAAAACCGATCTGGCCCAGACCCTGACCGATCATCCAGTCGGCCATCACCTGCGGAATCTGCTCGGAGGTCATCAGATACGAGAACAATACCGCGTTGGTGATGATGTACAGCAGCATGGCGCTCATGTTGGCGGAATCGAGCAAGACTTTCGGCACTTGCTTGAGAGTGAGGTCCTTATACACAAACACCGCAACGAAGAATGCATAAACAGCAGACATTGCCGCCGCTTCTGTCGGTGTAAAAATACCGCTATAAATCCCGCCCATCACAATGACGATCAGCAGTAGCCCCCAGATCGACTTGTGAAAGGCTGTCCAGCGTTCTTTCCAAGAAGCACGCGGCTGGCAAGGATAGCCGTGCTTCCAGGCACGGTAAAAGGTTGTTGCCCCGAGCAAGGTCGCCAGCATCAAACCCGGAACCACCCCCGCCATGAACAATGCGCCGACGGATGTGCTGGTAGATACCGAGTACATCACCATGACGATGGAAGGCGGAATCAGAATGCCCAACGCACCCGAGGTTGTGATCACGCCGGCGCCGAAACTCTTCGGAAAGCCGGCTCTGACCATTGCCGGCAGGAGTATCGAGCCAATAGCCACCACCGTTGCCGGACTGGAGCCCGACACCGCCGCGAACAGGGCGCAGGCCATGACGCCGGACAAACCAAGTCCGCCATGCCAGTGTCCCACCATGGAGGTGGCAAAGTTGATCATGCGCCGCGCCACACCGCCGTGGGTAAGAAAATTCCCCGCCAATATGAAAAACGGGATCGCCATGATCTCGAATTTCTCTATGCCGGTGAATAGTTTCAATGCCACGGACTGGATCGGGACATCGGTCATCGCGAACAGGAAAGTCAGCACGGTCAGTCCAAGCGAAATCGAGATCGGCATGCCCGTCAGCATCAGCATGAACAGCAACACGAAGATGATGGCCGCATTCATTTGCCTTCTCCTTTGCCACCAGTCCCGATGCCATGGGGATGCAAATTGTCATCCAGGTTGAGCGGAATGATATCCAGGTCGTTGACCTCCTCAATGCCTTCGACGTGACCATGATCGTGATGCGGAAGTTCGCCGGTTTTCCAGAAGACAAACGCCACTTGCAAGAACCGGAAACACATCAGGGAGGAACCGCAAGGGATGGCAAGATAGACTATCCACATGGGTAACTCCAGGTCGGCGGAGGTCTGATCGGTTTGCGACATATGCCAGACAAAATTCATTCCCAGGACAGCGACCACACCAGTGAACAAGGCGCCAGCCATTAATCCAAAAAGCACGAACTTGACTCGCTTCTTGTCGGACAGGCGATTGATCAATACATCGACACCAACGTGGATACCCGTGCGCACGCCATAAGCCGCACCAAACTTTGCCATCCAGACGAACATGTAGATGCATAACTCCTGCGCCCAACTCATGTTGATCTGTATCAGTCTGTCCTGAATGGCCGGAATCGGCAATCCGGAGGCGTAGCGATGCACCACGGAGACAAAAATAATTAGTGTCGCCGCAGCGATCAGCATGGCAATAAGCCATTCCTCAAGGTGATCGAGTATTTTAAGCATGGCGTTTCCCCAAAAACGAAGCGCCGCCGCGTCTGGCAAGGCCGACGTGACAGCGCTCGATGAGACTCTTACTTACTGGGATTGAAACCGGTTTCCTTGTATACGGCATGGATCAGATCCTTGCCGATACGGCTTTCCATCTCGACATGTACCTTGAGCATGGCCTTCTTCCATTCGGCCTTTTCCTGAGGCGTAAGGGTGACGATCTGGGTTTTGCCCGACTTTCTCACGGCTTCCAGAGAGTCGTCGTTTTCCTTCTGCGCAATATCGTTGGCATATTTCGTCGCTTCCTTCATGGCACCTTCAAGCGTGCTGCGGATATCTGCCGGCAGTCCGTCCCAGAACTTCTTGTTGACGATCACGGCATAGCCAAGATAGCCATGGTCGGAAATCGTCAGGTATTTTTGAACCTCATGCATCTTCTGGGTATAGAAATTCGATATCGGATTCTCGGTTCCATCGACTACCCCAGTTTGCAACGCCTGATATACCTCGGAAAAAGCCAAGCCTTGCGGGTTGGCGCCGAATGCCCGCATCTCCGCTTCGAGAACTCGGGACCCCTGCTGCACGCGCATCTTCAACCCCTTAAAATCCTCAGGCTTTTTTAATGGCTTATTGGCGCTCATTTGCTTGAAGCCATTGTCCCAATAAGCCATGCCGAGTATGCCCTTGGAATCAAGCTTATTCAGTAGTTGCTGACCAATCGGCCCCTGGGTGATCCTGTGCAACTCGTTATAGTCATCGAAGATATACGGTAAATCGAAGAGTTCAAATTCCTTGACGCCGAGCGGACCAAACTTGGCCAGCGAGGGTGCTAGCATCTGTACTGCGCCCAGTTGCAATGCCTCCAGTTCCTCCTTGTCTTTGAACAGTTGACTATTGGGATAGACTTCGACTTTGACCTTGCCTTTGGTGCGTTCTTCCGCCAATTTCTTGAAATAGTCGGCTGCCATCCCCTTGGGCGTATGAACAGCAACCACGTGACTGAATTTGATGATGATCGGTTGTTGGGCCGTGGCCACAAGCGGCGTGACGGCGACAGCAAAACCGAGAATCAGATTGCGCAATTTCATGGGATTCTTCCTCCAAAAAAACATCAACGTGATTGATTGCTTGTCAGCGCGAGTTGCATTGAGTTCTGCGCCTTCAATCCCTTTCTGGCAAATATGCAATAAGTCCGACTTAACCGACACCTGCGTCTTCAACTTAGCATAATTAATCCATTTCTTCCAGGTCGATCATTTCGCTTGAAACAAATACTCCCCTCCGCTCATGTGGCCAGCCGAAACCACTGCGCCGTATTGCGGCTCTTGGGAGGCATCTTTTTTGACCTGGCCATAGACATTGGTATAGACCGTATAACCTAGCGTGGTGCCTTGCGCCTTATCCAGCGTTGTAATCAGGTTCCAGGCAAAAATAGAGTGCCCCTCCTTGCCCTCATCAGAAACCGGCTCCTCACCGCCTGAAGACAGCGCCAACACCGAACGACGGCGTAGAATTTCATCCGACTTGAGCATGCCATCGACGCTCATCTTCTGCTCACGCGTCAGCGAACCAGAAAAGCAACTGTCCGAGACCAGGATCAACTGTCGCGCGCGGATGGCTTGCAGCAGCTTGGAAATATCCGTGTTGGATATCCAGTTGGCGGCCGTCTTGACTGAAGCATCGACTGGAATCCAAAAGCCCATCTTGGTATCGTCCATCAGGTAACCGTGACCGGCATAGAAGATCAGCACATTGTCTTCAGGTTTGATTTCATCGGCAACGAGATTGAGCGCCTGGACGATCTGCGCCTTGGTCGCGTTGTGCAACACCCGGGTTTCGAAACCGAAGCGCGTACGAAGTACTTCGGCTATTTTCTCGACGTCGGCAATCGGCGTCTCCAGCGTCGGGATCGGCATCGTATAGCCATTGTTGCCGACTAGTACCGCCAATCGCCGGGGCTGCGGCGCGGCAATCTTGGCAGGCACCACAGGCGGAGAGGAGGCAATAGGCGCGGCTGGCGTTGGCTGGATCGCGGCAACAGCCTGAGTCGAAGCTGCCGCCTGAGGGATTTTACCCAGCGCCGCAGGTTGAACTGGAAGTTCCGAGCCAGTGGCCGATGTCTTGGGGGGCGACTCGGGCAAGGCAAGCGACTGCGGCGCTGATTCGGGGCGACGCAGGCAGAGAGCGTCCTTATCCACGCTGCCTGGCGAACATTCCGGCACATCGGCCGCTTGGGGATTCTTACGCAACTCTTCCAGCGCCTCACGATACAACAGCGTGCGTATCTGGTGGCGTTGCATGGCGACGGACTGCATTTGCGCCATGCCAGGCACTCCCCCGGCAAAGCGTCCCATCTGGGCGTAAGCAATGCCAAGCGGGAAAGACGCCAGTATGAATAACCACCGTAGTTGGACGTTGAGTTTCATTTCGTTATCTCCTGTTGCAGTTTCTCGTTTTTCATACCACGCCCAGCCAACTCTCGCGTTTTTTCGCTTTCGTTACCTGCTCGTTTTTGTTTTGCTGCCCGGGTGCCGATCGAGGGTTTGGGTAATTCGTCAGTTCGGGGTTTTCTCTTGGCACTCTCCTCGGTCTCCTTGCTGGATTGCAGGCGAGACTGTTGAAGATGGCCTTCGATTGCCTCCATCTGATGGACGGAGGCATTCATTCCTCCCATGCTCTGACCGTTGGCCGCCGGGATAAACGAAAACAGCCCAACCCAGCAAGCTGCAATGAGTCTCAGCATGATCGTATCCATGTTACCTCCTAAGCAACAACCCGGCTTCTTGTCGGTTCGCGACAGGCGACACAATAAGACAATAAAACAGTAAGATGGTATTTTTTGAAATAGATTCTGGAGGGGTAGTGTTTTCGCGTATGGGTAAACTACCAGTCCGACAAATAATTCCTTTTAATATTCTATATCTTCTCAACAGGGTAGTCTCATCCCACGTAGGTTCTCCGCCAACCACGAGAAGTTGCCAATCGCATATATCAACATAAGCGCAAAAAGCTCGACATGGTCAAAAGCAAAGCTCGTCAGATCGGCCATCATCCAAAAAAGATCGGGGGAAAGCCCTCTCCAGCACCAGCAGCAAAATTTCACTCCGCCTTGGCAATGCACCAGCGGGGGCAACTGGATATTGCTGAGTCTCTCTACAGAGAGATTCTGGAAGTTCACCCCAGGCATTTCGACTCACTGCTTTTTCTCGGTCACTTGTCATTACAGACCGGGCGAACTCAAAATGCCGTCGAAATGATCAGCAAGGCCATTGACATAAATCCGAACCATGCGGCCGCTCATTTCAATTACGGCGTAGCTCTGCTCAATCTATTGCGCTATGAAGCGGCAATAGCCTGTTTCGATCGGGCGATTGAGCTCAAGCCCGACTATTCCGAGGCTTTTAACAACCGGGGTAGCGCCCTGCAAAACTTGGGGCAGCAAGAAAAAGCCATAGCCAGCTTTGACCGGGCAATCGAGCTTGACCCTGACAATGAATTTGCACACAACAACCGTGGAATTTCGTTACAAAAATTGGGACGGCATGTTGATGCCATTGCCAGTCTTGATCAGGCAATCCTGCTCATCAATAACAATGGGGTCACACACAACAACCGAGGAATCTCGCTGCTGAACCTGGGGCGGCATGAAGATGCGATCGCCAGTTTCGACATGGCAATAGCTCTCATCCCGGATTATTTTGAAGCCTTCCTCAATCGCGGAATCGCATTGTCAGCCTTGGGAGGATATGAAGAGGCATTGGTCACTCTTGACCGGGCGACTGCGCTTCGGCCTCGCAACGCCATTGCCCATAACAGCCGTGGAATGTCGTTGCTGCGACTGGGACGATATGAAGAGGCAATTACGGGCTTTGACCGGGCGATCGAACTCATGCCTAACTACTTCGAAGCATTTAACAACCGCGGCTTCGCTCTTCCTTATGTGGGACGCTACGAAGATGCGCTGGACAGTCTCGACCATGCCATCGACGCTCCCGAACAGGAGTCGTTCGATGCACGCAATAACCGCGGAAATGTGCTACGCGACCTGAAACGGCACCAGGAAGCCCTCGCAAGCTACCGCCAAGCAATCGACCTCAGACCTGACGATGCAACCGCCCACTATAACGAAAGCATGTGTCTGCTCCAGATGGGCGAGTTCGATCAAGGCTGGGAAAAACTGGAATGGCGCTGGCAAACCGCGCAGTTCAAGGAAGCAAAACGCGATTTTCAGCAACCGCTCTGGCTTGGCAAGCAAGACTTGCGCAACAAGACCATCCTGCTGCATGCGGAACAAGGCTTGGGGGATACGATTCAATTCTGCCGATATGCCAAGCTCTTGGCAGCGCAGGGTGCTACGGTGCTATTGGAAGTGCAACCCGAACTGAAATCGGTGCTGGCAGACTTGGCGGGAGTAAGTCGGGTACTGAAAAAAGGTGAGCGACTTCCGGAATTTGATTACCACTGCCCGTTGTTGAGCTTGCCACTGGCATTCAATACCGAACTGGACTCCATTCCTGCCGACACTTACTACCTTCGCAGCGACCCTGACCGCGTCAATATATGGCAAGCCCGGCTTGGCGAAAAAACAAGTCCGCGCATTGGCTTGGTCTGGTCAGGCAACAAGGTGTTCGGAAACGACCACAACCGTTCAATACCGCTTTCTAATTTCGCCAAACTGTTGTCTGCCTCCGCGCAATTTGTCAGCCTTCAAAAAGAAGTGCGAGAAACTGACAGGATGATTCTGGATGTCCGGAAGGATATTGCCCACTTCGGCGATGACCTGCATGATTTTTCGGACACGGCGGCGCTGCTTGATCTAATGGATATGGTCATTTCAGTCGACACCTCGGTTGCCCACCTTGCAGGAGCGTTGGGCAAGCCCGTTTGGCTGTTGCTGCCGTTTAACCCTGACTGGCGTTGGCTATTGGATCGAAGCGACAGTCCCTGGTATCCCTCAGCAAAACTCTTTCGCCAATCTCGCAGCGGCGACTGGGATGAAGTCTTTGAAAGGGTAGCCGAGGAGATGGCGGCTTTCAATTGTGCAACGACGCTCTCGGCAAGTTGTGCGACAACATAAAGGCCACCACGCACATCAGAACCAGATCGAATATGCGGTGGAACCATCCCATCCGCCTGGTGGCGCTGTTGGCGGGTTAATAAATGTGCCAAACCCGATAATATCGAGTCCTGCTTTCTGAAAGACATAAACCTCGGTCGGCGTGCCCGTAATATTGCAATAGAGGTGATGAATCGACTGGAAAGTAGAGCCACCCGGGTTCTGGAAGTCGTCGTTCGTCTCCAGCCGATAACGGCCATCTTCATCTGGCCCGACCAATGCGTCGATCACCAGCCGAGAACTCGCTGCATAGAACTGCGTAACCAACCGAGCCCGTTGTATTGCGCGGCCCGGCTGACGGTTTTCAGTGCCAAGGAACCGATTGCTCCCCGTGTCGGAAACGAAATCATACGGTCTGAAATCCGAGACATAATAGCCCTGCTCCATGATCGTTTGCAGCGCCCATTGCTCCATTGCTTCCTGTCGATCGTCTGCGATGGAAAATCTGAATCGCATGCTTCTGTGGGATATTGCGGCGCCAGGATGAATGGGCTGCTTGTATTCCTCCGGAATCCTGGTTATGTCACAGTCGCCGGTATCGTCAGTGAGCGGGCCATACCGCGAAAACCAAAACCACTCCAGTTGGTCCGAGAATCGGGCAGTCAGCGGACGAAACACCTTGCCGATGAGTGTTTCCGCCCAGCCGTGGTCTGGTTCGTTAGAGGGAACGAACACTCTTGTTTGACGAACGCCCATCAATTCCTCCACTTCACTTGAAGGACTCTATCGTTTTTTATTCGAAAATCCAAGATGAAAGTTTCCAATTCATTTCGTGTTCGCCTGGATAGGCAAACGGCCGAGCAGACGTTCCCATTCCTTCGCCCAACAACATTCATGCTCAAAATTGGGTACGATTTCTATCCGTCCACCTTTGCGATGGACGAAGCTTTCAACAATCGGCACAGGAACAGTTTTATCATGCCCACCGACGAAATGTACGCTGGGCGGCAAAAGGACATCCGCCTGGATGTTGGCCGGGTCGAGAGATCCCGTCAACGGGGAAGCGCCATGCCAAGCCACCCATTCCGATACTGCCAATGGTGCGGCAACTGTCACCAGTAACTCGACATCATCGCGACGCATTGCTAACAGGGCGGCGATTACGCCGCCGCCGGAATAACCAACCAACCTGAGACTGCGGGCTGAGTACGATGTCTTGAGTCGCCCGACCGCTTCATCGTAGGCCGCGATAACTTCAGGGGAAAAACGCCGCTCTACCCAGTAGGTGCTATCGCATTGGCGCAAGGCCTCCGCCTTCAGATATTGGCAGGGACGTCCCAGATAGACAACCGCCGGCGCAGGGTCTGCGAGTGCTAATGACAGAGACATGGGCTTGAGCGGCGTGGGATCGCGTGGCGGATGATATGGCGTCAGCCAGGGGGCGCCATCGCCTTCGACATAAATGACCAGCGTTTCGGCCGGGTGCGAGAGTTGTCGCAAATATGCGGCAAGACGAAATTCGCCAGCCGGTATCTCTGATACCGAAAACCCCCTCTCCTTCGCCGTGACAGCGACTTGCTCCAGGTTACCGAGCGAATCCGGCGCGGCACATCCGGTCGCAACAAACAAAAAGGCCGCGAAAACAATCGCGGCCTTCATCGGGACGAAACCCGCATCAAGCATCAGAACCGATAGTTGATGTTCGCCATCAAGCTATCATGTTTGCTGTTCTTGCGACGGCCTTCTCCAGTGTACACAATGCCACCCGTCAAGTTGTTCTTAAGGGAGATGAAGTCGACGCCCAAGGAGCCAACCCAAGCGGTCTTGCCAATATCGTTCGGCCCTCTATTATCGACTTTTCCATCGCTGGTATGCGCAATCCCAACATAGGGCAGAATACCGTCCATCCAGTAACCAACCCGCCCACCGATGCGCCACTGGTCAAGCTTGTTCTTGGCAGAGCCAACTTTCTCTTCGCCATACAAATAGCTGCCCTTGGCGGAAAGCTGCAAGTTGCCGAGCCAATTGGTGTAACTCAAATTGCTGCCATAGAAGAATCGATCGGGCTTGACGCTACCGGCACCAGTATCTATGTCACCTTTGCCCCAGCCTATGATGCCGTCCAATGCCCAAGTCTTGTTGATCTGCCAGCCAGCATAGGGGGCAATAGTGTAACCCGTCGTGGTCGTGTTAAAAAGCGAACCGGTAGTCCGGTCAAAGGCTACTGACGCACCTACGGTTACCGTTGGTTTGAGGGCATAATCGGCGCCAAGAACCGCATTCGTGGTCCTTAATTTTGCATCGTTAATGGGAGTGTACTTGAAGGTATCACCCGAAATGCTGCCCCAAGCATTCCACATCTGAGCGGCACCGCCTGCGGCCATGCCGTTACGCTGGCCGGAGTCAGCCCTTGCGCCAGGGGGAACCTGGAATACGCCACCAGCACGGAAGCTAATGGCGTTCGAAATAGCCAGCATTTGATTCAAAGTAGTCGTGCTGATCAACTGCGTCGCAACAGCCTCGTGCTCGAAGCTGCTTAGCGAACCGCTGGGTGACGATGATGAACTAGTCGGTGTTCCTGACGAGCCGCTCGGTACTCCTGACGTCTGGGCAGCGGCCACCCCGCTGAGAACCACGGCAACTACACCACCGGCAATACTTAAAAAAGGTTTATTTGAAATCATAGTCATTACAATCTCCCAAGGAAATAACACTGATTAAATCTCAACAGCTACACTTACATTCGTTATTTTAGCGACTTTCTCTCCTGCTTAGATGGATACCTGAAAACCCGCACACCCCTGTCGCCAGCAATCGGCTATATTTTGGGTTTCAATTTCGCTTGGCCTCTCGTACATTTTTCATCGCCCGCTGGTAGAGCGAAACCAGCAGTTTCACTTGCGGCTCGCTACCTCGTTCGCGCTGCAGGTCGGAAAGCACCTGCTCAACCCGTCCCAACTCCCGCATTTCGAACATTCCCGAGAGCAAATATAACTCGGGGTTCAGATCACTCCGGTCCGGCGTCTCATTACGCAAGCGGCGGTATGTATTTTCAATGCCGGCCAGCGCATCCGGTGTGGCAATGCTGCGTGACTTCGTTGTCTTGGCCTGCCCTTGAGCGTCCAGTACAGGCATTCGGGATATCTGCCGGACCATCTCCGACGACAACATGCGCACCTGCGGGTCGGGTAAACTGAAGGCTTGGCTCTCAGTGCTGTTGATCTCCAATCGGACACCACCGCGCCAGGTTTCGAGCCGTCCGCTGTCGAGATACACCAACTGTAGGCGGGCATCCTTGTCCAACGCCAGTTGATCCCCCTGGGTGAGCTTGACATAAGCCTGCATCACTTGAGGTTGCGCCGACTGGCTCGGTTCATTCGACTCGGCAGATATTTTCCAGACCCGTCCCTGTAACGCCGTAATCAATGCGACATCCTTGCCAGCGGCATATACAGCGGCATGCACGACTACCAACAGCAGGGCCATTAACACTCGCAAATTCATGCATTCGACCTTATCACAAGGTCCAGTTATATTTCAATGCAAATTTTGCGATTATCGATAGCCACTTCCTGGACAGTTGTACGAAAACCACAGTGGTCTGAATTGGCTGAGGAACGTATCAAGCTTCCCTGAAGTACCAAAAAAAAACCCAGGTTAACCCTGGGTTTTTTCATAGCCAAGCTAGTAAAACGATTACTTACCGCCAATTTGACCAGCTTCGTTGGCAGCAGTATTGCCTTTACCGACGGCCACCGCAGCCGTATTCTTCTGTTTAGCTTTAATCTTGGTGTTGCCCTGAATCTGCGTACCACCTTTGATGGCGCCGGCGGTATTCTTGGCGGTGTTGCCTTCGCCGACAGCTACGGCAGCAGTATTCTCCTGGCTGGCCTTGATATCGGTGTTGCCCTGAATTTGTACCCCTTGAGCGCTCGAGGAGGACTGGCTGGCGCCACCCGATTTGGAAGTGGCCTGAGCGAAAGCCGCTGTTGACAGCACGGCAGAGACTAGAGTGACGAGCACGAGTTGTGTACGCATAATGTTTTCTCCGTTAAAGAATAAGAAAAGGTTCCGTCTTCAGATTATTGACCGCCGATCACACCAGCTTCGTTGGCAGCCTTGTTGTTCTTGCCAACAGCAACTGCTGTTGCATTCTTTTGCGACGCTTTGATTTTGGTGTTGCCCTGAATCTGGGTGCCGCCCTTGATGGCGCCAGCGGTATTCTTGGCGACGTTGCCTTCACCAACGGCTACGGCGGCAGTGTTCTCTTGGCTGGCTTTGATCTCGGTATTACCCTGAATCTGCACTCCACTCGGATTGCTGGAACGCTGTTCCTTCTGAGCGAATGCTGGAGAAGCGATAATGGCGGAAGCGATGAGGAGAGTAATAAAGCGCATGGTATTTCCTTTCAAGAAGAGTTGTTTTAAAAAAATGTTCGCCGTTATCCGACGACAACCTTAAAAACCACACGGCGATTTTTCGGGTCGCGCGGGTCGAGGTTCGGGAGCGGATCGCTGGATCCTTTGCCAATGGGAATAATTCGGTTGCGATCAATACCGGCCTTGCCGGTGACGTATTTCACGACGCTATTGGCACGCTCAATGGAGAGCTTATGGTTCTTGTCGACATTCCCGATAGCATCAGTGTGCCCCTCTACCAGAATACAACGGTCGGGAGAGAGTGCCAGGATTTTCGCGATCTCGTTCAACGTCAATTCAGAGGCAGAGTTGATTTCCGCACTGCCCAGTTTGAACTGGATGGCAAAATCGACGGCGTTGGTCTTGACGCCGGCCGGCAGCGAGCCGCAATCAGCGGGCTTGGCCACCTTTGCCAAATCAGCAGCCGGCGCTTCGGGTGCCGCAGCGCTGGTTGACTCGTTATCGAAAACAATGGCGCGGGTACGAACCTTCTTTTTAGTGCCAGTACCACCGATGTCAGCGCCCCCTTCATGCGGAGCCGTCATGGCGCGTTTGAGCTCATCCAATTTGGCCTTGGAATCATCATCGGCGAAAGATGTTGTCGCTCCGAAGACAGCAATAAGCAGCCCCAGAAGGAGCGTCGAAAAACCCGGGCGAAAACAGGAAGACAATTTACGAGCTTGCATAGTTGGCCTCATTTGCAGATATTGATAACTTCTTTGGTGGTCACCACGATATCCTTCGGGGCTTTTTGGCCCGCTTGGGCCGTACCGACATTGACATCGCTACAGCCGCCATTGCGTTTGCTGCCAATGTTTACCCGGCTCTTCTGCAAGTTGGGATCGGTCTTGATGGTGCCACTCGACCAAGCTTTCGCCTTGGCGTTGTTTACCTTGGTTTGTGAATCAGCATTCAAACCCTGTTCAGCCATTGCCGAACCTACGGCAAGCCCGAGAAAAAGAACTATCCCAGTGCGGTATACGTCATTTGCATTCATCGCTGACAATGCTCCCTATGTTAGTACAAGCCTTTTTGTTGCGCCCCCCCACCACCGTAGTAACATTAGCGGCGCTGACGTTGATTTTGGTGTCGCCTTTTTTATTTCCCTTGATAACTCCAATACGATTCTTCGCTACATTATTCTCACCGGTGGCAATCGCCGTGGTATTTTCGGTATTGACGTTGATTTCAGTATTGCCCTGAATACGAGTGCCTTTGACTTGCGCATTGGCAATACCCGCAGTCACCAGAATCAAAACCGTCAGAATAATTTTATTGGGGCAAAAACTTTTGATCATTGTAACCTCTGCATGGGAAGTTTGGTAGGTGGCTTACCTTTTCTGAATGCATCCCTCATGGCTTCAAGCTCCGCATCGGAAACGCCGAGTTTCTTGGCACTGAAGGATGCCGCATCCGGTGTGAACATCAGATAAGCTTGCGTTTCATTGATCAACAGGTCTTCACCAGTGGTGGAGTAGTTGTATTTGGACAGAAATTTCCTGAAGGATTCACGCTGACTGTCACTGAGAGAATCATTCCAGAAGCGCCGGCAATAAGTGGCATAGTAGGCATTGGAGTAAAACTCGGCATGCGACATCTCATGCAGCAGAATCGCATACCGCGCACCATCGCTAACGCGGGGTTCGGTTTCACGCTTTTCCTGAATCTGCGGGATTGATAGAAATACAACGCTCGGCTTGAGTGCCTGATATATGCCGCGATAGTTTCTAATCAGTCCCTGGGCAAAGAGGAAATCTCGGATGGCGACTTCCTCTACATTCAGTTCGACTTTATCCCGATCAGCCAAATTGAAAAACTGGGCCAGCTCGCTCACCATCACATCATGGCCAAAAGCGAAATCTGCCATCGTTCTGCGGGAAGCCTCGAAATGCTTGCTCAACTCCTCGTTGTTCAGAACGCGGGGATATGGCTCGGTGATTTGCTGTTCGGTAAGCTGAGTAATGCGGTTAAAGCTGCGGCCTTGCTGGGTCAGGCTGGGAAAATCAAAAATATAGATGTTGGGATTGTCCGCGTATTGCCAGACATTCAGCACGCCGGAGTGGGATTCGAGAATTGTTTTGAAGTCTCCCGCTACAGGCTCAATACTCCAAGCCAAATGGGCAAACAATATGAGAGGCAGGGCTATCAGCCATTCCATCCCAAAACGCCGAGCAATCCGCCAGGTATATGTCGTTTTCATTTTTTTACTTGTCAAAATATCTGAGTCGATAAGCGTTTGCACGCGCCAGATGTTCCCTGACATTCGCCTGTTGAGGGGAAGTGGCACTCATTGCCCCGCTGACAGAAGGAACATAGACCAGAGGAACTCCGGTTCTTTTATCTCCGCGTCGATAGGTCGCCCATGCCAGGCTGCGTTGCATGAGATATGAGGATTCCGTCGCCCTCTCCGTCGTTGGCATCATGACTATGGAGGGCATTCCCTGGCGACTGGCAACATAGTAGTTGGGAGACGGGGAAGTGCCCACACTAAGGAATATGATCTCCGACCGTGCTAACGATGCATAGGCCAATGTGCAAACCATGATGGCCCACCAAGTTGAATGCTTCCTACTATTTTTCCGAGACACTGACATTTCCATTTTTCCCCCACTGGATGCGGTAGGATTTCCCGGTCTTTTTGGCAGTATATGATGTCTTGCCTTTGGGTACCTGCTCGCCATCGATGAAAACATCCCCGTTGATAACCGCAACTCCCTCCATCTGGACATCTGGAGCAACGACACCGGAATTCACATTAACTGAACTCCCGTTTCCCGTCTGAACCTTTACACCGGAAACCGAAACATCGACAGCGACCTGAGCATTCGCCACATTCAGCATCAGGCTCATCGATGCTATCAAACATACCAGCCAAGATCGCACAATGCTCATCCGTATCAGGTTTGAAAAAATAATTGTAATTGCTTGATAAACGCCTAACGACCACACAAGTTGACAATACCTATCGCAAGTAGGCCTATTGACAGCGTACCTTAACCTGCTTGCCATCGCGCAGGATAATAATCACGCTACCAGACTTCAGATCATCGCCAATCTGTCCTGCAACATTATCTCTATCCTTGCAGATGACCAGCGGAATTCCATCCGGACCGACCCGGCCGGTGAAGCCAGATTGAGTTTCACCTTTGGAGTAACCACTGGCACGCGCACGGTTCTCATGAGCCCGATCCTGAGTCGAACCGCCATCCATGATGATTCCCGTATCAGGTTTGATCAGACCAGGAAGAACAGATGAATCGGTGCCTTGCTGGTAATCCCTAGCTCTAGAACGATTGTCACGCGCTCTTCCTTCTGGCGCATTTCCTCGCGGCGAAAGCGCTCCTTCGCTCTCATCTTCAGGAAGAACAATAATGGTTGTATTCCCCGATGATTCGTCGTTCCGATAAGAGCGGGCTCTGTCCCTTTGCTCGGATGCGCCGGAGGCTTTGCTGGAAGCTTTGCCGGGTGCCTTGACAGAACCTTGTTGCGGCTCCAGGATGATTTCCCCTGCCAGCAGAATACTTGCCGGCCGTTCAACCAGACCCTCGGCCAATGCATATGCGCTGACAAAGATATTCGCCGTTGCAAAGAATGCAAAAGCCAAGAGTCTCGGCATCATGGCTCTCTATTGCGTTACAGTGATTTCCACGAAACTGGACACTGCTGTTGGATTGGTCTGTTTGAACTGATTGACGATATCGTCCAGAGCACGCCCCAACGGTCTAAGATCTTGAGCGCCCCTCACCGAACTTGGGACGATCAATTCCCGATCAGCGCCAATACATGCCACTCGCTCGCGTCCCGCTTGATCGAATCTGATCTTGAAGCCGACCCCAGGCAGATGCATGCGCTCCCCCGCTTTGAGAGAGGAATCGGCATGGAACTGGTTCGGGAAGATGCGCGCAGTGTTTCTTGTGGCATCCTCATAATAGCAATAAGCGGTCCCATGGCCACTGAGTGAAAGATTCAGGTTCAGCAGGTCGCCGATCTTGTAAGTTGGCTTGACTCCCCGATCACTTTCCAGGGAAGCCCTGAATGGCATCGCGGCGGAAACAGGGGTAGGAGCAGGCGCAACTGCCGCCACCGGGGGCGGCGCAGATACCGCAGAGGCAGCCCCAGGCACATAGGTAGAAACTGGCTGTGTCGTCGGCACCGCCGCCAGCATGTTTTGCGTATCATCCAGCAAACTTGCGTAGAGGTCGAAATCAATCTTCCCGTTGGCGATCAACCCGGCTTGAGCTTGGTACTCGGCTATGGCAGTTTTCAGCTCGTCGTTCATCACGCCATCGATAGGCCCCTTGTACCGCTTCATGCTGCCGCCCAGCTTACGCTGAACGAAGACCACCAAATCCTTGTCCTTGAGGGTATCGTAATTCTCGCGCGCCTGATCCCTGATCACAGGGTTGGTCAGGTCCGTATCCAGGCACCGCCAGTAAGGAACCTGGGTAAATTTCCCGAGAGTTTCAATCAGACCGAGTTCAAGCAAAGTCCGCGTCGTTGCCCCAAGTCCTTCGGAACGACTCAGATCGACGTTGAAACTCAGACCCAGTTTTCCCAGCCTGCCGCCACCTTCACCGGATTTCCCGCCCTTGGTGATGACCATGGTGTTGGATGTGCTCGTCGCAGGCAGAATCCTGCGCGAAGCAGCTTCACCAATGCTCATGTCCATGCTGATCAAGTCAAAGGATTCGTCTTTGGAATAACCGAAGTCAAGGAAAGGCAGCGAAATACCTGCGCCTTTATTTTTGCGCACCGCATTGTCATCCATCTGGGTGATGGAACCCCGGATATAGTAGTCCGGCATTTTTCTGTTGCGGTCGCCCATGGCATTGAACATGTTTCCCAAGTCATCGCCTTGACTATGAAAGTCGATAAATTCAAAGGCATTGCTCTTGATAGTCATCTTGGCGACCGCCGTGATGAGCATTTCCTTGGTACCGGTTTTCACTTTGCCCGTTTCATCGGGAATGCCTGCCGAGGTAATGACAATTCCCTGCTTACCAAAGCCAAGGAACAATTCATCCATACAGCGCAAAGCCTGGGAAAAACTGGTAATGGTCTTCACCGCAGGCGTCTTAGGTGCGGCAGCAGTCGTCGCCTCGGCTCCGATATCGCGCGCATAAGAATGACTAGAACATGCCATCAATGAAATCATCAACGGCAGATAAAACCTTCTGGTTGGAGGCATTGCAGGTACTCTCCCAAAAATCCTCAACTATTGGATTCAAACCACGGCCATTAAACCCTGTTAACTACAGGCTCAATATAGCACGCCCCGACTAAAAAGGCAGTGTGAAGTAAATCACACTCCCTCACACAAACCCCTCTCGCCTATCACCCCGGCAACATCTACACAACGACGTCATGAACATCAATGCATATTTTATTTTAATTATTTGCCAGTCATCAATTCGATCATGCGCATGCAGCGGCAGATAAGACTTGCTGATATCACCCTGTCCACGGGAGAATTTGTTGGCAACGCGAGGGGAGGGTTGATCGATCAGCGCATCAGGTATGTTGCGGAGTCGAATTTATCAAAATTAGTTTACCTTAAAGGCAGCGGAAATCCAGAACAATCCAGGCAGCAGTCCAGCCATCCTGATTTGACACTGATCAAAGTAAGTTCAATCATTTCATGCAAGCATGGTTTTAGTATATCAAGATTATGCTTTAGTGGAAGATTTCCATGAAAATGGACAAATTGACTTGTATCAGTCAAGGTTTTGCGTGGCGCCAATAAGGAATACATCATGACCCGAGTGTCTCCCATAAACACCATCGATTATGAAGATGCAAGAATCATCGAACGTCCAGACGGGTTCTACAGTCAGAATAAACGAACGAATGAGGAATTTGGCCCCTTCGCGACTTTTCCCGAAGCAGTTGCATCCCTAGACAACATTGCCAATATCGAACTCGAGAGCGACGATGATTTGAAAGAGATAGAAGAAGAACTGGGCATTGCCGACTGGATTGACCCGGATACGGGTGAGCCAGCCGAGGAGTCGGTTCCTCATATCGAAGAGCATTGAACTAGTGCGCGAAGTTGTTACCGGGGGACCAGGTCACTCCATCCCGGAGGATTGGAAATGATTGTATGAGAACCCCGCAGATCATTTTGCGCCTGGCTGCGCTGAGGGACATCGAACGAACCCAGAACGATGTTCAGCCGTCATTGATGGCGCGTGCCGGAGAGGCTGCTTCGACAGTCGCCATGCATCTCCTAGAAAGCGCAGCACGGCCTCCCTTGATCTTGGCGGGGCCCGGCAATAATGGCGGTGACGCCTTCGTTGTGGCACGCTTGCTGCGATTAAAAGGAATCACGCCAGCAGTAGCATTTTACGGTTCGGCTGAGAAACTGCCCGCCGACGCTCGAGCGGCTCATGATGCATGGATTGACTGTGGCGGCACTTTTATTGACGATTTCTCAGCGCAAACATGGGAATACGGTCTGGTTATTGACGGTCTATTCGGTATTGGCCTGACACGCCCGCTGGAAACTCCCCATGCGCAACTGGTACAACGTATCAATTCGCTCAGTTGCCCGGTTCTGGCGCTCGACATTCCGAGTGGTCTGGATTCTGAAACGGGTTGCGTTCTCGGTATGGCCGTGCGCGCCACACACACAGCCACCTTTATTGGACTCAAACCCGGGCTGCTAACGCTGGATGGCCCGGATCATTGCGGCATCATCAGCGTGCACGATCTCGGCTTGAACATCGATATTGCTGACGGCTTCCGCGTCGCTCCGGAACTGTTTGCCGAGCAACTCAAGCCCCGCCCGAGAAACTCGCACAAAGGCAGTTATGGCTGTGTCGGTATTCTCGGGGGTACCCAGGGCATGGCAGGCGCAGCATTGCTGGCTGGCCGCGCTGCGTTGAAACTCGGTGCCGGACGCGTTTATGTTGGCATGCTGGCGCCCACCGGCAGCCTGGAGAGACTCGCCGTCGACCCGCTGCAACCCGAATTGATGTTGCGCTGCTCCGAGGAGATTTTCGCGCTCGCAACCTGCGTCGCCATTGGTCCCGGACTGGGTCAGTCGGATAATGCTCTGGCGCTGCTGCGCAAAGCGATCGCTAGCCCTTTGCCGTTGCTGCTGGATGCCGACGCGCTCAATCTGACTGCCATGCATCCGGTGCTGGCGCGCAATCTATCCCGCCGCTCCGCCGCAACCCTGCTGACGCCTCATCCTGCCGAAGCGGCGCGCATGCTGGGCATGGACACCGCGGCTGTACAGGCCAGCCGGGTTGAAGCGGCGCTGGCGCTGGCTCGACGCTTCCATGCTGCGACGCTGCTGAAGGGGTGCGGCAGTATTATTGCGCTACCCGGCGGCCGCTGGTTCATCAACGACACGGGCAACCCCGGATTAGCATCGGCAGGCACGGGCGATGTGCTCTCCGGTATGATCATCGCCTTGCTGGCGCAGGGCTGGCCGCCTGAGCGGGCACTGCTGGCGGCAGCCTATCTGCATGGCGCCGCGGCCGATTCCTGCGTTGCCGCTGGCGATGGTCCAATCGGGCTGACTGCAGGAGAACTGATCGTAGCCTCCCGCAAGTTGCTTAACCATTGGATTACAATCGCTCGATGATCAGAGATACATGCTGAATGTCGATGAAGCGCTGGCCATGCCCCTAGCCAGCAGACGCTGCAATGAAAATTCCTTCATTGAATTCCCTGCTTGCGCAATTACTTCCTTACGAGCTCGAGATTTCCGAGGAAGCAGGCGTGCGCAGCCTGCATTTTGGCTCTGAATGGATCCAGGGATCGATGCGCGTCCGCCGCCCGTTTGCGCTTGAACTGGCCTATACCCGCGAAATGATGGCTTGTCTGCTGTTGCGTTCAGACACAGGCTGGCCGCGCCGTGCGTTATTGATTGGTTTGGGGGCAGGCTCATTGGCCAAGTATCTTTACCGGTATCTGCCGCAAACGCACATCACGGCAGTCGAAATCGATGCGCGTATCGTACCGCTGGCGCGGCAGTACTTCTCCCTTCCCGACGATCCGCAGCGCCTGAAGCTGGTGATCGCCGATGCCGCCGACTATATCGTGCAATCTGGCGGCAAATTCGACGCGATATTCGTCGATGGCTACGGTCCGGATGGACACGTCGCTCAACTCGACACGCTGGAATTCTATGAAGCCTGTCGGACTCGCCTGTCCGCACAGGGGCTCCTGACAAGCAATCTGCTCAGCCGTAGCCGGGGCTATGCTGCCTGTGCCGAAAAAATCCACGTAGCATTTCAGAAACGCTCGGTGGTCTTCCCCTCCCTGGACAGCGGCAATACAATTGCCTTTGGCGTATGCGGGGAAGCGGTCGATGTCAGTCTGGAGGAAATGCGTGCCCAGGCGATTTTGCTCAAGCAGCAAACAGGACTCGATCTGCGTCCGACCATTACTCGTTTGCAGCTCGTCCAATCCCTGACGAACGGACGGTTACAGTTGTAAGCCGGAATTACTTGACGCGGGTAAGATGTGGATGGGAGGAAGATGCGGTCTGTGGCGGTTCCTCAGCGCTCGCCGGCTCAGCCCCCTCTGGCTCGCGCTGAGGCGCGACCTCAAATGCCATACCTTGGCCATTTTCCCGCGCATAGATGGCTGAAACGCTTTCGATCGGAACCGATAATGCCTGAGCAACGCCATTGAAACGCGCCGAAAAAGTGATGAGTTCGTTGCCCATCACCAGCTGATGCGTCGCCTCGTGGCCAAGATTGAGAACAATCTGGCCGTCATTGACATACTCGCGCGGCACCTTGGTGCGGGAACTAACACTCACTGCCAGATAAGGGGTAAACCCCTGATCGATACACCATTCGTGGATAGCGCGGATCAGGTAGGGTTTGGTCGATGAAACAGGGGTCATGGATTGTTGATTCACCCGCTAGCATCCCGGACTAGCGGCGCATGACCTTTTCGGATGGCGTCAAGGCATCGATAAAACCCTGCCGACTGAAAATACGTTCCGCATATTTCAGCAGTGTTGCCGCGGACTTGTCAAGCTCGATACCGTAATGGTCCAGACGCCACAGCAAGGGGGCAATGGCCACATCCAGCATGGAAAACTCGTCGCCCAGCATATGCTTCTGCTTGCTGAAGATCGGGGCCAGTTCGGTAAGACGATCCCGCACATGAAGACGGGACTTTTCGGCTGACTTAAGATTTCTTTCCAGCACCTCGATGTGGCTGAACAGCTCTTTTTCCATGGTAAACAGGAGCTGCCGGGCGCGGGCGCGCATGATCGGATCTGGCGGCATCAGTTGCGGATGGGGAAAACGCTCGTCGATATACTCGTTGATAATGTTGGATTCATATAAAACGAGGTCGCGATCAACCAACACCGGGACACGATTGTAGGGATTGATGACCGCGATGTCCTCCGGCTTGTTGAACAGATCGACATCGATCACCTGAAAATCCATCTGCTTCTCGTACAGAACGATACGGCAGCGATGGCTAAACGGGCATGTCGTGCCCGAGTACAGGTTCATCATGGTACTGGTACCCCAGGAATAGTCGGCATCCCGCACCACGCGGCGTACCGCTGGTGAATTATGGTCTCGATGCCCCATATGCAACTTTGCGCGGTTTGATAAGTATAAATGTTAGTGAACGTCTTTCCAGTACTCACGCTTAAGTGCGTACGAAAAGACCAGCAACACGCCCAGTGCGATCAGAACGGCCACGCCCAATTGCTTGCGCGTTTCCGCCATTGGCTCAGCCATATACTGGAGATAACCTACCAAGTCCGCAACCAATGCATCGTACTCTTCCGGCTTGAGTTTGCCCGGCTTGGAAATGCTCAGCTTGTGGTCCTGCCCCATCACTTGCTGGCCTTGCAATTCCCACAGTACGTGCGGCATGCCGACATTCTCGAAAACCGTGTTGTTCCAGCCCGACGGACGCTTGGCGTCACGGTAGAAACCGCGTAGATACGTGTAGAGCCAGTCTGCTCCCGAGCCGAACTCGGAAGCGCGCGCACGTGCGACCATGGTCAGATCCGGAGGAGCCTTGCCGAACCATACCTTGGCTTCGGCACGTTGCATCGCGGTTTTCATCAGATCGCCGACCTTGTCGTCGGAAAAAACCAGATTGTCCCGAATCTGTTCGTCGGTCAGGCCGATGTCGCGCAGTCGGTTATAACGCATGAACGACGCCGAATGACAATTCAGGCAGTAGTTGACGAACACCTTGGCCCCACGTTGCAGGGCCGCCATGTCGCGTGTCTTATCCGGTGCCTTGTCGAGATGAAGTTCTGTTCCGGCAGCGAATACCGCCAGCGGCATCAAGAACAGCGTAAAAAATAGCTTCTTCATTATCCGGTCAGCCTTTCCGGTTCAGGTTTGCATTTGTCGATCTGACTGTAAATCGGCATCAGGATAAAGAAACCAAAATAAAGCACAGTACAGATCTGCGCCACTAGGGTGCGCATGGGGGTGGGCACCAGCATTCCGAGGTAGCCTAGGATGAAAAAACATGCCACAAAAATGGCCACCGCAGTTTTGAAGATCGGCCCTTTGTAACGAATCGACTTTACCGGACTACGGTCGAGCCAAGGCAGGAATAGGAAGATCATCACGCCGCCGCCCATCGCCACGATGCCCCAGAACTTGGCGTCGATCCAAAAGAAGTTGACCGTCACCGCCCGCAACATCGAGTAGTACGGCGTAAAGTACCAGAGTGGCGCGATGTGCGGTGGCGTCGCCAAGGGATCGGCGGGGAAGAAGTTGTTGTATTCGAGGAAGTAGCCGCCAAACTCCGGCATGAAGAATATGATGATCGAGAAAACCATCAGGAACACCACCACGCCCAGGATATCCTTCACGGTGTAATAAGGGTGGAAGGGTATGCCATCGAGCGGGATGCCGTTCGCGTCCTTTTTCTTCTTGATCTCGATGCCATCGGGGTTGTTTGAGCCAACTTCATGCAGTGCCACGATGTGCGCAGCAACCAGCCCCAGCAGCAGCAACGGCACGAGAATGACGTGAAAGGAGAAGAAACGGTTCAGCGTGGCATCGCTGACGACGAAGTCGCCACGCAACCACAACGAGAATTCAGGTCCGATCAGCGGGATTGCCGAAAACATATTTACGATCACCTGGGCACCCCAGAACGACATCTGGCCCCACGGCAACAGATAACCGAAGAATGCCTCGGCCATCATCAGCAGATAGATGACCATGCCAAACAACCAGATCAGTTCCCGGGGTTTGCGGTAAGAGCCATAGAGCAGACCGCGAAACATGTGCAAATAAATCACCAGAAAGAAGGCCGAGGCGCCGATCGAGTGCACGTAACGGATCAGCCATCCCCAGGGCACGTCGCGCATGATGTACTCGACGCTGGCGAAAGCCACCGGAACACCCGAGGCATTGAGTGAAGCATCCGGCTTATAGTGCATCGTCAGAAAAATGCCGGTGATGATCTGAAGCCCCAGCACCAGTATCGCCAGCGAACCGAAGAAGTACCAGAAATTGAAGTTCTTCGGAGCGTAATATTCAGCAAGGTGCTCCTTCCAGGTGGAAGTCAGCGGGAAACGGGCATCCACCCATCCGAGCAGCGCTGTCATTTTCGCTTTCATCGGTCAGGCCTCCTTGCCATCTTGACCAATACCAATCACTAGCTTGGTATCGCTCAGATACTTATGCGCCGGGATCTCCAGGTTGTCCGGCGCCGGCATGCTCTTGTATACCCTGCCGGCCAAGTCGAAAGTCGTGCCGTGGCAGGGGCATAAAAAACCACCCTGCCAGTCCGCATCGATGCCGCTATCGGCGCCGGTCTTGAACTTCTCGGTCGGCGAACAGCCGAGATGGGTGCAGATGCCAACGGCAACGAAAATTTCCGGCTTGATCGAACGCGTCTCGTTTTTGCAGTATTCGGGTTGCATCTTCTTGTCCGATTGCGGATCGCTGACTCTACCGTCGAGCTTCTTGAGCGCATCGAGCATATCCTTGGTACGATTGATGATCCATACCGGCTTGCCACGCCATTCGACCGTAAGCATCTGACCAGGCTCAAGCTTACTGATATCCACTTCAACCGGAGCCCCGGCCGATTTGGCACGCTCAGAAGGCAACATGCTAGCTACGAACGGAACTGCCGCGACTACGCCAGCCACGCCTCCCGCCGTCGCAGTGGCAACGAGCAGGCGACGCCTGCCGCAATCCACTTTGTCTTCACCCACCATAATTCCATCCCTGTTGTGGAAAACGCAAATATTCGACAATTATACCGGACAATTGCTACCGATTAAAAGCTCTGTCGTAGCCAGCACAATAATTTTTTCATTAAATCAATACTATCGGCACACACAAAATGCCAGAAGTATAGAGAATTCCAGGGTAATCGAAGCTTTTGCCTAACAACCGCTGACCGGTGAGATGACTCAGTAATCCCGCCGCTCGTAAAATGCCTGGGCGATGGTGCCGGCATCCGTGAATTCCAGTTCGCCTCCGACCGGCAACCCGCGCGCGATCCGGCTGACTTTGATGCCGCGCGCATGCAGCAGCTCGGACAGGTAATGCGCGGTGGCCTCACCCTCGTTGGTGAAATTGGTCGCCATGACGACCTCCTTGACCACGCCGTCGCAGGCGCGCTCGATCAGGCGCTCCAGCTTGAGTTCCTTGGGGCCGATGCCGTCCAGCGGACTCAAGCGTCCCATGAGCACGTAGTAGAGCCCCTTGTATGCGTGCGTCTGCTCCAGCATGTTCAGATCCACCGGCATTTCCACGACGCACAGCAGGGATGGGTCGCGCTTGCCCGAGGCGCAGCGCTCGCAGCACTCGTCTTCGGTGAACGTATTGCAGCGCTGGCAAGGGTGGATGCCTTCGAGCGCCGCCGAAAGAGCCTCGGCCAGCCGCTGCGCCCCCGGCCGCTCGCGCTGCAGCAGATGGTAAGCCATGCGCTGCGCCGACTTCGGCCCAACGCCAGGCAGGCAACGCAATGCTTCGATAAGTTTGTTGAGCGTGCCGCGAGCAGGCATCAGAACGGAAGTTTCATGCCCGGCGGCAGTTGCAGGCCCGCGGTGAAGCCGCTCATTTTTTCCTGCGTGGTCGCCTCGGCCCTGCGCACCGCGTCGTTGACCGCCGCGGCGATCAAATCTTCCAGCATCTCCTTGTCCTCCATCGCCGCCGCGTCGATCGTGACACGCCGCACGTCATGGCGGCAAGTCATGCACACTTTGACCATGCCGGCGCCGGATTGGCCCTCGACCTCGACCACGGCCAGTTCTTCCTGAGCCTTGGCCATGCGATCTTGCATCTGCTGTGCCTGTTTCATCAAGCCGGCTATGCCACCTTTCATCATCTTAGCTTCTCCTGAATGCTTCAAATCGGTTTGATCGACGACTCGTCGATGTTGGCGTCGAACAGTTCCACCACCTCGCGCACGAAGCTGTCCTGCTCGATCGCAGCAATGGCTCGTTCCTGGCGTTCGCGCTGAATCAGACGAGTGCGTTCAACGGGTGTTTCTTCCGCAGTTTCTGCCAGCAGGATGTTGAGTCTGAGCGGCCGGCCATAATAGGCCTGCAATTCGGCCTGCAATTTATCCTGGTGCGCCTTGCCCAGCAGGTATTTATGCGCCGGCGGCAGACGCAAGGTGATCGTGTCCGTACCGACCTCGGCCAACTCGCAATGTTGCGCAAGCCCTCGCACCATACCGCCGAGATTGAGACGGGCAGTGATTTCATGCCAGTCATCCTGAACATTGCCAGGCGCAGGCGCAACTGCGACAGCAGGCGCTGCAGAGGCTGTGCGAGCGGCGGCTTCCTTGGGATTGGAACTGGGCGAGGAGTGGGGCTTGGCCGCCGCAGACGACGCCGATGCCGCCGGTGAAGCTTCTGGTTTGGGCATGGATTCGCCCAGAGGAACAGGCGTCTCCGGACGAAAAGTGTGCAGGCGCAACAACGTCATGCCGAATCCGGCACGCTCATCGGGCGCCAGCGCCAGATCGTCGCGACCGTGGATGCAAATCTGGTATGCGAGTTGCAAAAACTCCGCATCGAAAGCAGCGGCATAGGGCAACAAGCGCTGCCGCTCGCCATCGTCGGACAACGCCTGTGGAGCGAACTGCGCCAGGGCGATGCGATGAAACAGGGTGGCCAGATCCTGCAACGCCGCATCGAAACTCAGGCTGCGCGCATTCATGGTGTCGGCCACGGCCAGCAATGCCCGCGCATCCCCGGCGATCAGCGCGTCGAGCATGCTGAAAAGATAATCGTCGCCGACCGTACCGAGCATATCGCGCACGTTGGCCTCCTCGACCCGGCCGGCGCCGTGCGCAATCGCCTGGTCGAGCAAACTGAGCGCATCGCGCATGCTGCCGGCCGCGGCCTTGGCCAACTGATGCAGCGCCGCAGGCTCGTAAGCCACGCCCTCCTGCACAAGTATCTGCCCCAGATGAGAGACGATGTGCGTCTGCGGCATCTGTTTGAGGTTGAATTGCAGGCAGCGGCTCAGCACGGTCACCGGTATTTTCTGCGGATCGGTGGTGGCAAGAATGAACTTGATGTGCTCGGGCGGCTCCTCCAGCGTTTTCAGCATGGCGTTGAACGCCGAGTTGGAAAGCATGTGCACTTCGTCGATGACATACACCTTGAAGCGGCCGCGCGTCGGTGCATAGGCGGCGTTCTCAAGCAACTGGCGCATCTCGTCGACCTTGGTGTTGGTTGCGGCATCGACCTCGATCAAATCGATGAACCGGCCGCCGTCGATCTCCATGCAGGAAGTGCATGCGCCGCAAGGCACAGAGGTAATACCGGTCTCGCAGTTGAGCGCCTTGGCCATGATGCGGGCGATGGTGGTCTTGCCGACCCCCCGCGTGCCGGTGAACAGATAGGCATGATGCAAGCGCTGCTGGTCGAGGGCATGGGTCAAAGCGCGCACGACATGCTCCTGCCCCACCAGCGTGGCAAACGATTTGGGGCGCCACTTGCGCGCGAGAACTTGATAGCTCATACGGCAGAATTCAGGACGATGCGTGAAACGCCAAGGACACGAAGGATTCGGATGAGTCGAACGGCCAAGAAAGTAAGGGTATGGCGAGCCTTACCCCCGGCACTTGCAGTAAATGGCTGTGGCTGCTTCCTTCCGGACCTGACCAGGTTCACCACCCCGCAATGCGGGGAGGCCCGCCGCCGCGAATTCTAACAGAACACCCAGGGCGTGTTCTCAATTAATCGACGTGTGCGAACGAGGCAGATGGCTCCCAGTACAAGGCGCGAGCGACGCCGTTGGGTTATTCCCAATCAGGAGCGAGCAACGCCGCAATGGGGGCCATCTGCCTCGTTCCCTTCGGGTTGCTGCCAAATGCGGCGTCCGCTTTGTTGCTCGTCTC
>Ga0172380_10000516_pt1 | contig 74625 bp, 118 predicted proteins | sample Leawe162metaG_FD_119747 | JGI IMG/M metagenome (GOLD analysis project Ga0172380, IMG submission 119747) | Leachate microbial communities from a municipal landfill in Southern Ontario, Canada - Leachate well 162 metaG | ecosystem: Engineered > Solid waste > Landfill > Unclassified | place... | reverse complement strand
TGGAGCAAACACTTCCTACACGTAAAACAAACAAAGCAGTTACCCCTACCATATTAATAATGCAACGTCTTCATGAAAATGATCCGGCAGGACATTTACTTGCAAAACAAAAAGCAAACATAAGACATATTAGTTTACCTGGGGAATGCAGGAATTATGCAAAACAGGTGCAACCACCTGAATTGATAAAATTTTATAAGGATGATCTTTTTGATGTTGTAAGAATGCCTTGGTCTGTTTTAAATGATATGCAAGCAGATTTGGGACAATATGGTTTTGCAGGGCAAATAGGACAGAATCCTGTACCCCCCGGAGGAGGAATGTTTAAAGTTGATCATTTTCAATATATTGATGCCTATACACCTTTAAAAAGCAGGGTGGAACACACAGTACGTTATTGGGATAAGGCAGGTACAGCGGGAGGTGGTGCTTACACAGTAGGAGTAAAGATGTGTAAATTGGAAAACGGAAAGTTCATTGTGGAAGATGTAAAACGAGGTCAGTGGGGAACAAATGAACGTGAGGATATAATAAAACAGACGGCAGAGGCAGATGGAAGGAATGTAGAAGTTTGGGTAGAGACAGAACCGGGGAGTAGTGGAAAAGAAAGTACAGAGAATACAATTAGGAATCTTGCAGGGTTTATTGTCAGAGGGGAACACCCAACAGGGGATAAAACAGTAAGGGCGGATGCTTATTCAGTGCAGGTGAACAATGGAAATGTCTATCTTACAAAAGCAGATTGGAATTTTGCTTATGTGCATGAACTTAGGTTTTTTCCTAATAGTACATACAAAGACCAGACGGATGCAAGTTCTGGATCTTTTAACAAACTTGCAAGTAAAAAAGTAGCAAGGAGGATTACATAATTAATTTTTAGTATATACAATTAAATTTTTATTACAAAATGACAACAAATGCAACCAACACAGGAGTCGTAAAATTTTTTAATGAGTCTAAAGGCTATGGATTCTTGATTGATGACCGAGGTCAAACAGAGTATTTTTTTCATAAAACAAACACGCTTGATGTTGTCCAAAAAGATGACAAGGTAGCTTACAGTCTTATTGATGGGAAAAAAGGAAAAAATGCAGTTAATGTTCAACGTAGAAAAGAATAAGATGGGGCAGGCAGAATGGTGTTATATAATAATAGGTGCAATTGTTCTGCTTCTTGCAGGGATTTTATTTTACACGAGAAATAGGAACTAATCATGTTCAATTGGAAGTCAAGGATGATAAGTTCAAATTAAAATGTAAAAAAGATGAAAAGAACAGTAGAAGGATTGTATGGGTTAAAAGGATACCCAAATGCTGCAAGATTTGCAGAATTTCATACAGATTTTTTTGCAAATGGTTTAGCAGAACCAGTAAAAACGACAAAAGCACCAACATCGTACTTAATACATAGTATGGGTGTGGGGTCTTATTCTACACCAGTAGTGGATGCTGCTGTTGTGGATAATATTGCTTTTGTTGTAAATATGTCTACGGCAACAAATAAAACTGTTGCAGATACAAGCACTTTGGCAGCTTTTATTGCTGTAAAGAATACAGCAAACACTACTCATAATAAATTACAGGCTTTACTTTGTTCTACCACAATTCAAGGGAATTGTTATGATGCTTATGCTGTTCAAGGCCATTTAGCTATTACAAGTGATTGTGTAACACATGATGCTACGGGAAATATTTGTGCTGCCAGTTTTAAGGTCAGTATTAATGCAGAGGTTACTGGTACAGTAGAATGCTTGTTACTCACCTTGGATGATGATTCTGCTGCTCAGACTGTGACAGGAACACTTTCAATGTGTGTAATGGATATAGGGCGTGCTTGTACAAATGCTATTGAGTTTTACAGCAATGTGAATCTTACTAATTTTGTTTCTTTTGCAACTGCTACAGGATGTGTGGCAACCACAGATGTTGCAGCAAAAGATACCCCCAGTGATGGGGGTCTTGGGGCTGATGGGCATATTGTAATATCTGTCGGTGGAGTTCCTTATTATATCCCAATATTTAATAGTTTAACAGCATAAAATATTTCTTGTTAATCAAACACTTTAAAAATTAAAATTATGAAATTATCAGTTATTGAACGTATTACATTGATGCAGGTTCTTCCAAAGGAAGGAAGTTATGTAACTTTTAAAATTCTTATCAGTTTAAAATCTGCTCTTTCCTTTAATGAAAAGGAATTTAAAGAATTTGGGATGGTTGAAAAAGATGGATTGATTCATTGGAAGAAATCTGTTGATAAAGAAATTGAAATAGGGGAAAAGGCGAGAGAAATCATACAGGAAGCGTTGAAAGGATTGGATAAAGCAGGAAAACTGGATGAACGCTCATTCCCCCTTTATGAAAAATTTGTAGAGGTAGAAAAATAGTGCCAGACTACATTTTAAATAGAACTCTTGGGGAATTACTTACGGATGGTTCTCAGGCAACACAACTTGTTGATGATGCTGGGAGTTTTATATCCGTTCAGAATCCTATTCCGACTGATGGGGATAGTGTTTATACAAAGGATATTGATTTAACCTATTCTACGAAAGTTGGATGGACAGGGAATATTGCTGATTTATTTATAAACCCTAATGAACTCTCTGGAATAACCAATGCAACTGCTACAAATCCCAAGGTACTTTATTTGGCATTTAATAGGGTAGTATATCTTAATAAAATTGGAATAGGATGTAATACTGGGAAAACATTTAGTAATGTCAAATTTGAATTTATTGGTAGTGATGGTACGGTAAGAAATACCTATGATGATTCTGCAAATAATACACAATATGGAACAATGCTTTATCATATTCCAGTGTCATTATTGTCTCCTTCCATTGTATGTATTGGTATAAAGGTGTCATTTTGCACTACAAACGAAATAGGGTTGACAAGTATCACCATAAGAAAAGAAATAATTGTTTCTGCAAATATGCAGGGGACAGATGAAGATACGGGTGTTGTACAACCAATACTTACTTCAGCAGGTCAGTTTAATGTTTTATCTCGATTAAGAAATGCAACTGGAAATACAAAGATTAATCCTTCCAGTTCAGATAATCAAGGTAAATTCAGAAATATATCTGATGGATTATTATATAGTTTTGAAACGGTGGGTGGCAAACCGAGGGTGTCATCTACCCCATATGCTTATGATATAGCCGAAGGTAATATTGTCGGGCATACTGCATTTGCAAAATATGGAAGAGTTGCAGGTGTAAATAATCTCTTAGTGGATGTATGGGCAGGAGAAGGTGGTTCGGCAAGTGTTTATGTCTTTCCTCCATCAGCAATAAAATTCACAATTGCCTCTACTTCTGGAAATGATGATGAAGGAAGTACTGGGATAGAAAAAATTATGATTTCTGGCTTGGATACTAATTATGCAGAACAGACAGAGGAGGTTACTTTAAACGGAACAGCAGATGTAGTCACTACTAAAAATTTCCTAAGAATAAATTATTGTTATGCTACTCAGGCAGGTGCTAACGGAGTGGCTGCTGGGGTAATTACTATAAAGAATGCAGCAAAAACAATTACTTATAGTTCAATAGAAACAGGATTAACGGCTTGTAGGACTTTAGTTTATACTGTACCAGTAGGGAAAACACTGTATTTAACAAGTTTAACAATGGCTTCTGGTGCTGGTGGCAATGCTATTAAATTAAATGCAGTGGTTTTTACCCCAAAGATTCGAGTATTTGGATCAACTGTATTTATTCCACAGGGGGAATTTATGACAATAAATGGGGACACCCTAAGGCCACTTGAATTTCCTGCTGTAATTGCAGCTAAATCAGATGTAAAAATGAGTGTTCAGGGGGATTATGCTTCGGGTGCTACATTGTGTATTGCAGCCGTAAGAGGATGGATTGAAACAATTTAAAATATGAAAAAACTATTTATTTTTAATTATAAAATAAACTAAAAATATAATAAAATGGCAAATAGTAAAAGTTCAGGGGATTATAAAGAATATGCTACTGTAAATACTGCTCCAAGTGGTACAGAGTTAGGATATTGGACAAATGAAGTCTGTTTGCGGGACAAAGTGAATGATGGGACTGCAAAAGACAAAATGTATTTCTCGATCCGAGAGAATGATGCAGATTCATCTGGATTTTCAGAAACTTCTGTGATGACAGTGTTGCTTCAATTCAAATGTGAGGGGGATGCAGGATGGCAGAATTATTTACCGTTGGATGAATCTGAAATTGCTGTGGGGAATCGTTTAGTTATAGATGACATAGGTGCGGGGGTAAGATGGAGGGCAGGAGTAGAAGATGGGGGTTATACAAGTGGGAGTTATACATTTGGTTTTGATTGGTAAAAATAAAGGGAGATGAGTGAAGGTGTTGTCAGATCGGTTGTAAGAGATATAGGCATTGGCATAGGCAGGAGGAGGAAGAGTTACTGGAAGACAAGATATCCTTCAGGGTTAACAGCAATAGTATATTCGGACACTAAGGCTAAATTAAATTGGCTGAATAATGGTGTTGCAGACTTTACTGGAATAAAAGTTTATTACTCAACCGATAATGTAACTTTTACATTAAAAGATACAATAACCAGTATCGTTGAATCCTGTATAGTTACAGGACTTACTGCAAACACTCTGTATTATTTTAAGATTGCATTGTATAAAGTAGGAAGTCAATCACAATATTCATCAGTTGCTTCATGCACTACGTTATTTAATGATGCGGATATTTGGGTTGATTCTAATTTAGCACTAGCTGACAAAGAATTAGTAACTACTCTTGAAGATAAAACTGCAAGTAATAATGATTTCACTGGAAGTGGTGCTACAAGGCTTTCATATCGTAGTAATGGTGACTACCTTTGTAATATTGCTACAAACTCGGCAATGAAAGCAGCCTTATCTGCCGGATTTCAATCATTATCTTACGCTGAATTTTATCTTGTATTACAACCATCTTGGCACGCATCAGTTAACCAGACAATTTTTTCTTATCGTAATGCATCAACAGAATTACTACAACTTGCATATACATTTGCTGATAAAAAATTGAATGGCCAGATGCGTACTAATACTGGTGCAATACAAACAACTGCAAATGATTGTCATGTAAAGAGAAGCAATATAATAAGGATAATTTTTGATAAACCAAATAATGTTATTAAGTATAAAATTGATGATGTTGAGACCACTTTAAATTACGCTTTTTCAATACAATTAGTAAGAAGCACAGAACTTTATATATTGTCTTATTATGTCGGAACGGGGGGTGGTTTTGATTTTGGGTTTAAAGAATTGATGTGTTATTTTTCCGATAAGTTAGATGCAACAAAAAGAACAACAATATATAATTATCTGGAAAATAAGTTTAATCCTTCGGGGCGGTTTATAAAATCTGTATCACAAACACTTGCAGAATTAGTTGCTGCAACTCCACAACTTTCCGATTATTTTGTTACACAGGATGTTTACGATTTAGTAACAGCAGGAACAATAAATCAGTATGATATTACCACTTCTGATAATCCTCAGACAATATTTGATGTGGCTCCGGCAGGCTCTCTTGTAAGATTCAAGGCAGGAACACATAATGGAGTCATTAACAAAAACAGAAGCATTCTTTATTGTGACAAAAAGATGTATGTAGAGTTAGAAGCAGGGGCAATATTAAAACTTGCAGATAATTCAAATACATTAGATTATATAGGGGAACTTGTTACAAATCAAGGAACGCAAAGAACGCAAGAGGGTTTTTCTTATAGGGGCATATATACAGGAAACACATTTAAGGATCTGGTTGTAAAAATAGATGGAACTGGTTCACCAAACACCTTCAAATGGGGATTTGATATCTGGGAACCCACTTACGGGACTACAGGAGTTACTATTACAGGCGGCTGGCAGTCAATAGCAGAAGGAATTGAAATTAAATTCGACTATCTTACGGGATATGCAATAGATAATACATGGATAGTATGTTTTGATGGGGCAGAAACTTATGGTATAAGAGTGGGTACGGGATTTCATTCAAATTATATCCATGATGTTAAGATATTCGGTTCCGGCACTATTGATATGAATTATACAAAACAAGTCCCATCTTCATTACATGCAAAAAATCTTCCTTCCTGTATTTTGGGTCATGGTAGATTGAAGGATGTTGGGATATATAGTCTTACACTTCAAAATTGCCAGAGACTAATAATGCTATATGGAGACAATAATAGTGAATATAGTTTTGGGGGTGCTATAGCTGAAGAGCAAACCTACGATCTTATCGGTGCTGAAGTTATAGCAATTACAGGAGTGAATGATTGGGCTCCTGGAGTAAATGGAGCTGGGGGATCTGGGATTTTATTAGGACATCCTGAACACAGAGGAAAATTAAGTAATGTGAAGGCAAATCTTAATACTATTGCAACATATCTAAATTCTATTGAATGTAATTTTAGATTAAGAAATTATGAAGTGCGAAATAATCACTTCAGGGGAAGTGAAGTTACCACAAGAGATATAGCAAGATGGAGGGAAAGTATGGACGGGTTTATTTTAAATAATAATGCATCTGCGACTTATAATGACGCTCCGACTGGCTGGAATAAATCAAGAAATGTTTATGTATTAGGAAATGTAAGATCATAACTTTAAAATCATATACAAATGATTCTTTTAAATTAAAAACCATGAGTGATCGAAAAACATTTGCAGATTAAATCAAAATATAACAATTTAATTACTAAATTGATAAATATACTACTTTGAAAATAACTGATTGACATGGAAAGAATACAACATAATAAATCAGAATATATCTTAACAAATAAGCAGATACAGGCTCTTACAAGTGCTGTTATAGCAAGAGCACAGTTGGCTGCTAATTTGGGACAGCAGTATGGTGGGGATAGGGATATTTACCAAGCACTTGGGTATAAGAAAATATTACATTATGAAGATTATTTTGCACAATATACCCGTCAGGACATCGCCAAGGCAATTATTGACAGGCCTGTAAAAGCAACTTGGCAGGGACAGTTGGAATTGATTGAATCAGAAGATGCTCAAAAGACAGTATTTGAAAAGGCTTGGTATGATTTGAATAAAAAGATGGGATTGCGTTCTATTCTTTCAAGGGTAGATCGTTTAACTGGTATTGGAAGATATGGAGTATTGCTTTTGGGATTGGATGATGTAGGAGAGAATATAGAAGGGTTCCTAAGACCTGTACGATCAGGAGCAAGGAAATTGTTGTATGTAAAACCTTTCGGGGAAGAGAGTGCAAAGATAGATAGTTATGAAAGTGATCCAAGTAATCCCAGATATGGGATGCCTTTAATTTATTCTGTACAGGTAGCAGATGTAGCAAGTGGAAATTCTTCTACGGTAAATGTACATTATACGAGAGTAATACATATTTTGGAAGATCATCTGGAATCAGAGGTAATGGGTATTCCAAAGTTAGAATCTGTGTTTAACAGACTTTATGATTTGGAAAAACTTGTAGGGGGTGATGCAGAGATGTTTTGGAAAGGGGCACGTCCAGGATTTCAAGCCAACGTGGATAAAGATTTTTCCATGACACAGGCAACCAAAGAGGATGTAAAAGATCAGATGGATGAGTATGAACATGGACTTCGCAGATTTTTAATTAATCAGGGAATTGATTTAAAGGCATTACAACAGCAAATAGAAGATCCAAAAAATCATGTGGATATTCAATTAACAATGATTTCAGCAGTAACAGGTATTCCAAAGAGAATCTTGTCTGGTAGTGAAAGAGGAGAATTAGCAAGTACACAGGATACAGGGGAATGGAAAACTTATGTACAGTCAAGAAGGGAAGACCATGCTGAACCAAATATTATATTCCCATTTATAAATCGTTTAATTGAGTTGAAAATATTACCTGCCCCTGAAAGTGGGGATTATCAGGTAGATTGGTTAGATTTATTCTCAATTAGTGAAAAGGAAAGAGTTGAGATTGGAAAATCAAGAGCAAATGCAATAAGGGAATACACGACAAATCCTTTAGCACAGGCAGTTATTCCTGCAAGGGCATTTTATGAATTTTGTCTTGGGTTATCACAGATGCAGATTGATTTGATTGAAAAAATATTATCTGAGGGAGTTTCAAAAGAAGAAAAAGAAATGATGAAAGAACTTGCAGAAATAGCAATGCCTCCTGCATCAAAAGAACAACAGGTAAAAAAAGAAGAAGTTTCTGTACCAAAAAAGAAAGTAACTGTTACAAAATAAATGGAAGAGACAGCAGTATATACTGAAAAGCAAATAAGGAGATATGACCCAACCCAGACAACAGGGTTGAGAAATATTTTTGCAAAGGATATGCAACGGAGATTTACAGAATTTGCTGTTGTTGTTAAGAAATCAATATATAACAATGATTGTTTTGGATTAAAGGATTTACAAAAGAATCAGATGCAACCTGTTTCAGAGGAAGAATACAAATATAAAACAAGTGCAGAGAAAATTGCTTTGTTTCTTCTTTGGGCACAGGTGCAAATTGACAGAGGAATTTTAAGTATAGGAGGATTTCAAGACCCTTGGGCAAATAAATATGTGTATGAGGCTTATAGGAGTGGTGTAATCAGGGCACATCAGGAATTAATAAAAGCAGGGTATAAAATACCAACCATAGAAGAAATGGGTGGGATTGATGTTGTGTTACAGGGTATTTCTCATGCAGAAAGGTTAGAATTGTTGTATTCAGGAACTTTTACAAATCTGAAGGGTGTTACAGATGCAATGAATGCTCAGATAAGTAAAATTCTTACACAGGGATTCTTGAATGGGGAAGCACCAATTGTAATTGCGAGAAAACTCGTAGCGACAATTAACAGAACAGGGATGGGGGAATTGGGGATAACAGACACGTTGGGAAGGTTTATACCTGCTGCACGTAGGGCAGAGATGATAGCAAGAACAGAAATAATAAGGGCACACCATCTTGCTACCATACAAGAATACAGGAATTGGGGATTGGAAGGGATTAAAGTATTAGCAGAATGGAGCAGTGCAAGAGATGGAAAAGTATGTGATAAATGTTTGGCTATGGATGGTAAAGTGTTCACATTGGATGAGATAGAATCTTTAATACCTTTTCATCCGTCTTGCCGTTGCACTACAGTTCCCTACATTGAAGAACTTCAAAAATACAAATAAGAATGGGTTCAGAAGTAACATATTCAAGTTTTCCAACATTGACTCCTACGGAATCAAATCCTGTGGTAGGAGGGATTCATACTGACAATTATGTGTATTGCAGACATTGTATCAGGTTGGTTGGGTTGAAATGGGAAAACATGAAACATTTAACAAACAGGAGAGCAAGAATGTATATTTATAATTGTAAAGAGTGTGGTAGAAGAATAACTCAAAAGATGACAAATAGAATTTAAAAATAGGAGGGAATTAAGATGCCATTTAAACCGGAAGATGCCGAAAAACATAAAAAAGGACTTAGTGAAAAAGGAAAAAAGCAGTGGAGTCGAATCGCTGAATCTGTAAGAAAAAAAGAAATGAAAGCAGGCAAGACAGAGGAGGAAGCCACTGCATCTGCTATTAAACAGGCAAATGGAGTTGTGATGAATGTGAATGAGAGTAAAGGAAAATATTCTGTTTACAAGAATAAACAGGTATTGGATTATGAAGTAAAACTTACTGTTCATCAGGAAAAGGCGCATTTGGTAATCCCTGTTGTGATGATGGTGGAGGGGGTGCATAATGGTAGTCAGGGGCCTCTTTTACATGAGATAAGTGAACTTGGTAAATTTCCAGAATCCTGGAATGGGATACCAGTTGTAATTTATCATCCAGAGGAAGATGGGAATGCCGTATCAGCAAATTCCCCTGACATCATTGATAAAATGACCGTGGGACGTGTTTACAACACTTCTGTTGAAGGAAAGAAGTTAAAGGCAGAGGTTTGGTTAGATGAGGACAAACTCAATTCCATTTCAGCAAATACATTGGAGGATATAAATGCTACAAAGGAAGTAGAAGTGAGTCTTGGGATGTTCACTGAAAATGAAATGGCAGAGGGGGATTATGAGGGTGAAAAATATGTTGGAATAGCACACAATCACAGACCTGATCATTTGGCAATACTTCCAGATCAGATAGGGGCTTGTAGTTGTGCTGATGGATGTGGATTAGGAGCAAATAGTAAAAAAGAGTGGAATGAAATATCAGTACATAATCTTTTCTTATTGACAGTTAATAAGAAAGGATATTCATTCACCTCCATAGGAAATAATTCTGAACAAGGATATCAGGAAAGAATGAATTTGGTTTATGATAAACTTCGTTCTTTGGATTCTGAACATGAAGATGCAGAAGGAAAACACCATTATATATATCATTATTTGGAAGAAATGTATGACGATTCTTTGATTTATTCAAAAAGTGGTGATAATAATCGTTCAATGTATAAGCAATCTTATAAAATCGAAAGCGGGAAAATCGAATTTGTAGGGGAGCCTATTGAAGTCCACAAAAAAGTGGAATACGTAGTCAACAGTGGTTGGGTACGAAATAAAGTTAATACTAATAATAAAAAGGAGGACACGAAAATGGCAAATGAGAAATGCCCAAAATGCCTCGAAAAAATCAATAAACTTCTTGCAAACAAGGAGTCTGGTTTTGATGAGACAGATAGGGAATGGTTGGAAGTCCTTAGCGAAAAGGCTCTTGATAAAGCAATTACTCCAAAGGTGATTGAAAAAGAGAAGATCGTTGAGAAGACAGTGGAAATTAATAAACTCTCCGCAGAAGATCAGGCTGATGTAGCTTGGGCAAGACAGCAGAGAAAAGAAAAAAGGGATGCTATGATTCAGGGGATTCAGGCAAATACTTCAAAAGAGTTGTGGCCTGATACTGGATTTGGAACTATGACAGATGCCCTGATTAAAAGGGTGTATGATTCTGTTGTGAAAGAGGAAAGTGCAACAGCAGGGAATTATGCTTTAAATGCAAATAACATGAATGCTAATGCAGGTACGGAAGAGATTTTACTGCCAACCGGAATTGAATTTGAAGTTAAAAAATAAGGAGGAAAAGGAATGGCTGCAAATACTATTAAGTTAAAAAAGTACAGTGATGTTATCATAGAAAAGATAGCACATGCTACTATAATTCCTGGGATGTTGGTTGCATTTAACTCAGATGATGAGGTTCTTGCACATGCCACTGCCAGTGGAAATGTAGTGCCTATAATGTTTGCTGTGGAGGATGCTCTTCAGGGACATGGGATTGATGATGATTATGCTGCTGCTGACAGGGTTCAGGTATGGATTCCTGGAAGAGGGGATATTGTAAATGCCCTTTTGAGAGATGAGCAGACAATTACGATTGGACAATTTCTTGAATCAGATGGGGATGGTAGATTACAGTTACATGCTGCTGATCCTGGGGATTCAACTACTGGTTCTGTACAGAATGCCATTATTGGTATTGCTACAGAAGCTGTGGATTTGAGTACTCTTCCAGAAGGTTCAGAATCCAGTGCAGGGGGGACATATCATAATCCTCGTATAAAAGTAATGATACTGTAATTATAAAAGAAAAAAGGAGGAAAAGAAAATGCCTGATGTAAAAATAGATTTAATGGCAAACGGACATGCCCAAGGAGATTTTGCTAAAATGCTCCAAAACAATGGAACATTTAATGCAGGGGCAAAACGTCCGTTCATTGGAACAGATGGGAGACCTTATATTTCCATGTATAAAGGAGGTGATCCTGCAAAAAGGGAAAATTGGGGTCTTCAGCTTGTATCTAATGCTACTCTCCGTAGGGATGAGTGGAAACAGTTGGATGCTGCTTTAATGGCGGAAAAAATGTACCGTCTCGGTGGTATTGATGATTTGAGAGCAAATGGACTTACCTACAATTTAGGCAATGCTATGGGAACAACTGTTCTCGAATGGCATGATGTGGCTGGTAAGATGACTGCTGTTGTTAGTATGGATGGACTTCCAAAAGGGGAAAATCAACGTCCTAATTATCAGCACAATTATTTACCAATTCCTATAACTCATGTTGATTATGAGATTAATGCAAGGGAATTGGCAACCAGTCGTAATATGGGGAATCCATTGGATACAACTGATGCAAGGATGGCAGCAAGAGCAATTAATGAAACATTGGAAAATATGCTTTTTACTGACACGACCTATGGTTATGGAGAAGTGGATGACAGAAGCAGAAATAAGATTTATAGTTATATTAATTTTCCTGATATTAATCTTGTTACTCTTGGTACTCATTGGGATGCTTCAGCAAAAACTGCTGCTGGTATTTTAAATGATGTATTGAACATGATTAAATCTGCAAACGCTGCTTACTATTATGGCCCATTCATGTTGTACATTCCTACAGAATATGGGATTGTACTGTATGATGACTATGATACCACTACTCCAGGGACTACTATTAAGGATCGTATTATGAAAATTGATGTTATCAAAGGTATTAAAGTTATTGATACTCTTGCAGATGATACAATTCTTCTTGTACAAATGACTCCTGATGTAGTTCGTTTGGTCAATGGTCTTGGTTTGACAAATGTACAGTGGAAAGAAGAAGGTGTTTTTGTTACGAAATTCAAGGCATTTTGCATTCAGGTCCCGCAAATACGTAGTGATCAGAATGGCAAGTGCGGTATAGTAAAATTGGCATAAGTTAAAATTTCTAATCAAGAAATTATTTTTTAAATTAAAGATTATAAAATTATGGAACGAGCAAAAAGTGAAGACATTAAAGTAGAATCAAAACCAAGATGGCAAAAAATAGGAGGAGGTTCTTTGAGAATAGGGAATAGAATTATCAAACCAAATGAGAAGTTTGAAGCCTATCCAGAGGAAATATCATCTTCATTTAGAAAGTTTGTTATCCCTTTAAGTGGGGATGCAACTTTTCTACCTCTTGCAACAAAAGAAAAAGAGAATGTTGAAACACCAAAGGAAATAACAAAACCTACATTTGAGGCAGTCCCTCATGGGAAGAGTTTGTTTTTGTTTGATGTTGTAAGCAATACAGGAAAGGTGATGAATGAAAAGTCACTCAAGAAAGATGTTGCAGAAGCATTGGTTGCAGACTTACTAAAAGGAACAAAATGATTTGGCAGGTTCCTCGAATGTGGGAAGGGGGAGATGTTTGGATTATAGGGGGAGGTGCTTCTATACCAAAACAGTTTGGGATTCCAGATGAAGTTGTGGATAGTGTAATAAAAGGGATTTCCCCTGCCAACGTCTATTCTCCTTATATGAGTTTTTTACATGACAAACACGTAATTGGTATTAATGTAGCATATTTGATTGGGGATTGGATTGACATAGTGTTCTTTGGAGATATTGGGTTCTTTTTAAAACATCAACAGGGATTGGCAAAATTCCCTGGATTAAAAGTCTCTTGCCATCCCCAAATGGGGAAATATGATTGGGTTAAATTTACACCAAGAGATATGAAATATCCAAAGGGTATAAGTGACAATCCACAAATGACAAGTTGGAATGGGAATAGTGGGGCAGCAGCAATCAGCATAGCCGCTAACGCAGGGGCAAAGAGAATTATTTTACTTGGGTTTGATATGAAATTAAGTGATGACAGAAGACAACATTGGCATGATTTATATGGAAAGGGTATAATTGCCAAGATTTCAAAGAAACCAATTACATTACCATTTGACAGGCATTTAAGAGGATTTGCAGATATTGCTAAAGATGCAAAAAGAAGGGGAATTACTATTTGGAATATATGTCCTGACAGTGCCATAAAAGAATTTCCCAAGATGTCTTTAGATGAAGTGCAAGATGTATTAGAAAAAGAAAAAGTTAATAAAGAATGAATGTTATCAGGATATATGGTGGATTAGGAAATCAATTATTTCAATATGCTTTTGGAAGAGTAATGGAATCCAATGGAATTGAAGTAAGATATGATTTGACTTATAGGGTGAAGATTCATGCTGATGAGGATTCAAGGCCATACAGGTTGAATAAATTCAATACTGATGTTAAAATCAGTTCTTTTTTAAATCAACGAACAATCAGAGAGAAAGAATTTTCTCCATTATATACAAAATTAGACAATTGTAATTTTTGGGGATATTGGCAGTATATCAATATTTACAAAGATGTTCTTCCAATTTTGAGAAAAGAATTTTGTGTGAAAGAAGAATTTTATATTCCTGAATTTATTACATTAAAAAATCAGATTCTTAATACCAATTCTGTGGGGATTCATGTCAGAAGAGGGGATTATGTAAAAAACAATGCTTTTAATGTTTTACCATTATCATATTATCAGAATGCTTTGAGATATGTAAAAGGGGATATTCTTGTTTTTAGTGATGATATAAAATGGTGTCAAAAATATTTTACAGGAAGAAGATTTCAAAATGTGATGTTTATAAAGGGTGGGGATTATTTTGATTTTGAATTGTTAAAATCCTGCAAACAAAAGATAATTGCCAACAGTACATTTAGTGCTTGGGCAGCATTATTAAATGAAGATTCAAATTCTGTGGTTGTTGCACCAAAGCAGTGGAGAACAAAGGAAGAGAATCAGGTAAAATTTATGAAAGAGTTCTGTTTACCAAAAGAATGGAAATTATTATGATGATGAAATTGCAAAATATTGTAAACAATTATAATCTTCAAATTAATGGGGTTATTCATATTGGGGCACACTATGGACAGGAATATCTTGATTACAAAAAGCAGGGGATTAAAAATATGATCTTTTTTGAACCTATTCATGACAATTTTATTAAACTATTAGAAAATTTACCTGTGGATGGTAGCATTTTGATTTGTCAACTTGCTCTTGGAAATGAAACAGGAGAGAAAGAAATGTTTGTGGAAACAGCAAATAAAGGGCAGAGTTGTTCCATACTTGAACCTAAAATACATTTGAAACAATATCCAAAAATCAAGTTTGATAAAAAGGAAATTGTGAGAATGGATAAATTGGATAATATAGAATTTGATCGTACAAAGTTTAATATGATCAATATTGATACTCAGGGATATGAATTAGAAGTATTTAAAGGAGCAACAGAAACATTAAAAACAATTGACATTATTTATTCAGAAGTCAATTTTGAGGAAGTTTACAAAGGGTGTGTTCTTGTAGATGATTTAGATAAGTTCTTAGGGAAGTTTGGGTTTGTGAGAATACTCACAGATGCCAAACCAAAGTCGTGGGGTGATGCTTTATATTTAAAATATACTTAGTATGATTTCATTAGCAATTGCAAATTATGATAGGGTAGAAATGACAATTGAGTCATTCATTCAGGTTTTGGGTAATGCCTTGGTGGGTGAAATTATTATACAGGATGATTTTTCTGATGTTAATAAATATGCTAAACTATGGAATCTTATTCAGGGATTAAATACAGATAAAGTAAAGTTGTATCGGAATGTAGAAAATATTGGTCCATTTTTGAATAAGTACAAAGTTGTAAAACAATGTAATAATGAATGGTGTATCTTATTGGATTGTGATAATATTATTGATAATGATTATATTGAAAAAGTAAGTAATTTAGAAAAGGATAAGGATACAATTTATTGTCCAGAGGTAATGTACAAATTGAATAAGGAAGGGGTTAACTGGACATATAAAGAATTTAATACATTGGATATAGATAGAACAAATGTAAAAGAACACATAGATAATTCAGTTTTCAGTACATGGTTGAATACAGGAAATTATTTTTTCAACAGACAAAGATATACAGATGTGGTTGAACAAACTGTTTTAGATGTAAGATTAAGTACTTTAGATTCATTCTATTTTAGTTATTTGTGGTTGTTACAAGGATACAAATTAAAAATAGTTCCTGAATTATCTTATATACACAGGGTGCATGATGGGAGTTATTATTTAAACAACAGAAAAGCCTTACGTTCAGTTTTTGATATAATTAAGACTAAAATAAAAGAATTATGACAAGAGAAGAAAGAATGCTTGCCCTTATGGCAGATACAGATAAACATTTTGCAGCATATTATGATGTAATTCCAAATCTTATTCGTAAGAGAGGGTATAAGATAGGTATTGAAATAGGTGTGTTTGCAGGAGGGCATGCAAGAAGGATATTGGGAACTACGGAATTGCATTCTCTTATTGGGATTGATCCTTATATGATTTATAAACATGGGGGAATGCCAAGTGGAATAGAAAGTCAGGAAGATTTTGATTGTTTATGTGATTTGGTTGCTAAAAGATTATCTCCCACAAGGTATCAACTTTTAAAAATGACAAGTGATACAGCATTTCAATTATTAGATTCTGAATTAAGATATGATTTTGTATTCATTGATGGGTTTCATTCTTATGATCAGGTTAAAAAGGACTTGATTAATTATAGTCAGTTAATCAGAAAAGGTGGGGTAATTTCTTGTCATGATTATCATCATCCAAGTTATCCAAATTTAACAAAGGCTATTGATGAGTTTGCAAAACAACATCATACAAAAGTAGTTTGTGGCCCTTTACATTTAATTTATATGGAGTGGTAATATGAAAAAGTATTTTATCACATTATGCACATACCCAAAAAACCATAAGGTTCGGATTGTCTATGAGAAAAAGACAAGACCTCGTTTTATTAAATATTGTCAGATACATGGATTTGAATTTGTAGAAATTACAAAAAATGAAGCAGCCCCTTACGAAATTCCTTTTGCAAAGATATTCTGGATAAATAAGAATATGGGAAGGTTCAATGATGGGGATGTGATTACTTATATGGATATTGATTGTTGTATTATGGATGGGAGATTTCCTGCTGTATTTGATGCAGATTTTTCAATAGTGCAGGAATCCACAGGGATACTTTGTATGGGAACATGGTCAATTAGAATATCAGAATGGAGTCGTAGATTTATTAATGAAATGTGCAGTGATAAATTACAGGAAATTAACAAAGGTTTATCTCACTGGAATACTTGGCAGGACAATGATGCAATATTTCAAATACTTGGTTTAGAATGGGGGCAAGATCCTAAAATGATGGGAACAAGAAATACAACTCCTTTTACCAAAGAAGAATTGGAACAACATATAAAAATATTACCTGCAAATTGGGGTTGTACCTTTCATCCTGATGACACAAATCTTTTTACAAATATAGGGTTTAATGGGGTTAAAGATTCAAACAAGACTTATAGGGTAGTTGCCAGATTTGTAAAGAAAGAAAGATATTGCCCATTTGATGAGATTATTGTAAGACATTTAGCAGCAGGAACAATGATGTTACCTTGGGCAGACAGGTATTATAATAAAAAGATGAAGATATGATAGAGCAGGTTCCAAATATATTTCAGACTCATACAAATCATGAGTATCCACCTTTCAATAAAATGATATTTGAAGAGTACTTTATGAATTGGTATAAGACAAATACTGTTAAGACAGAATATGTCTATCTACCTATTCTTTGGACTAACTTTTATATTAGTAGAAAATATGGGACTGTTGTTATGGGGGATTTACAGAAGTTTTTAGATTCATTAGATAGGAGTAAAAAGTATTTTACAATCCTCCAATATGATGATGGTATTTTGCAGGATTTAAAAGATTTGGATATACTTATATTTGGAGCAGGTGGTGGGGGGAAGAAGACTTTATCAGAAAGAAATTTAGGTACTCCTATTCCATTATTGTGTCAACCAAGTCCAAGAATAGAACAAAATAGGGATGTATTGTGCAGTTTTGTAGGAAGTACCAAAAACCACCCAATAAGAAGAAAGATAGCAAATTTATTTTTTAAGAATTTTGTAATACATGAAAATGGGGGTTATGACCTATTTATAAATAGAATGGAAAGGAGTATTTTTTCATTGTGCCCAAGAGGATACGGTGCAACTTCATTCAGGATTTGTGAATCCTTACAACATGGTTCTATTCCAATTTATGTTTATGATAAACCCTGGATTCCTTTTCAGGATAAGTTTGATTTCAATGAAATAGGAATACTTGTATCAGAGAAGCAAATACCAGATATTTTAAACATAATTAAAAGTAAAACAAAAGAGGATATTGAAAAGTACATTGATAATGGAAAAAGGATTTATGAAGAGTTCTTTACATTTGAAGGATGTGCTAAAACAATAATCAGTAAATTATGATTAATTTAAAACATACAATTGTTGTGGTTTTACGTTCAGGAGGAGATTTTTCTTTTCGTGATGTGGGATTGATTGCAAGACACATTAATGGGAAATGGCAATCTTCTACCAGACCGAGAATTATTTGTCTTTGGGATAATGCCTCAGGATATTATGATTTGGGTAACCTGGAACTTCTACCCTTGTCCAACGATTATCCAAAGTGGTGGAGTAGGATGATGCTGTATTCACCGGAAATGGAGCAGTATCGTCCTTTCCTTTATGTTGACTTGGATACAGTTATTGTGAAGTCACTTGAAAATATATTTGAATTGGTAAAGGAACCAAGTATGTTTATCCCCTTAGAAGATTTCTACCAAAAAGGACAACTGGCTACTGGACTTGCTTGGATTCCTGCCAATTCAGAGAAGATAAGTTCTATTTGGAAAGCATGGCAAAAAGAAGGGGTGGGGCATAGCAGGATGGATTATTTTTTACGTAAGGTTGTAAAACCAGATATGTTCTGGCAACAACTTACAAATACCATATATGATTTTAAACCAAAAGAAACAGGGGTACTTAAACAAGTCCCTGAGGATGCAAATTTAGTTTGTTTTCATGGTAGACCAAGAATATTTGAAGCAGCAAATGCTTCCATGAGTTTGCAATGGGTAAAAGAGTATGTTAATCAAGAGGTATTTCAAAAACCTGTTGAAAAGAAGAAGGTAACTGTTATAATTCCATATAACATTGACAGGGGGTATTTAAAAGATGCCATAGCAAGCGTTCCTGACAGTGTACAGTTGATCGTAAGTCAGGGAGATGGTAGTTGGCCTCAGAATTTTAATAAGGTCTTAAATGAAGCCACAGGGGATTATATTAAGTATCTCCATGAGGATGATATGCTAACTCTAAATTGTATTGAGGATTCTGTAAAAGCAATAGAGGAGCAGGGGGTTGATTTTATTCATGGAAATGCAATACAATACAGTCAGGTATCGGGAAATAAAATTGTTTGGAAACCAAAAGTTAAATTCCCAACTTTACAACAATTGTTAGCAAAGAATACTATTCATAGTGCAACAACAATGTACCGGAAAGAGGTATTTCAAAAAGTAGGATTATTGAATGAAACAGAGCAGGTTAAGTCTTTTGAAGAATTTGAGTTTAATGTTCGGTGTCTACAGATGGGAATGAAAATAGGATATTGTAATTCCTCTTTGGCTTTTTACCGCAGACATTCTGAACAATTGATAAAGAAGGTTGATAAGGTAAAAAGAACTGTAAACAGGAAACAGGTAGTGAATAAATATAAAAAGACATCATGATACAAAATGCAGTAAATAGCCCAATTTTTATAACTGGAATAGAACGTTCAGGAAGTACCATTATTGCCAAGATTATAAAACATTGTGGGGCATTTACAGGGATGAGTACAGAAATGTTAGAGAATATAGAGGTTAAAGGATTGATGGACAAGTATTATGAACTTCTTGGGGCAGATATAAGAGGACAATATCCTTTACCAGATACAAAGAAATTGATAATACCAACAAATTGGAAATCCAAAACAGAAGAATGTTTACAAGAATGGAAAGGGGAACCTTGGATGTTAAAAGGTTCCAGACTTTGCCAGACATGGCCTATTTGGCAATATGCTTTTCCAAATGCTAAATGGATTATTGTGAGACGGAGAACTCCTGATATTGTAGAATCTTGTTTGAAGACAGGATATATGAGGGCTTATAAGGATAAAGAAGGATGGACAGGATGGGTGCATGAACATATAAAATTGTTCAATGAGATGATTGAGGCAGGGATTGTTTGTAAGGAAGTTTGGCCTGAAAGAATGGCAATGGGTGATTACAACCAGATAAAAGAAGTGGTAGAATGGGCAGGATTAACTTGGGACAATGATGTAATAGATATGGTTACACCGTTAATGTGGAATAGTCGTCAAAGAGAAAGGAGCAAATAATGGCAGCAGCAGATGTTCGGTTGATATTAAAGAAAACAGAAGCACAATTATCAGATGCACAAGCATTACCTTTTATTACTATGGCAGGGGGAGTGGCTGATGCTGTGTTTTCAGAAGATGATGAACTTGGAAGCACTTTATTGGCAGAAATTAAAACATGGTTGTCTGCTCATTTCATTGCAAGTACAATTATGAGAATGTCAAGTGAGGAAAAACTTGGGGATGCTTCTGTAAAGTATATTGGGAAGTATGGAACTAAATTAGAATCTACTCCTTATGGTCAGGCAGTTTTGATGATGGACATAACAGGGAAGATGGCTAATACAGGGAAAATGAGAGCGAGTATATACGCTGTAAAAGGATTCAATGAATGAGCATACAGGAAAGTATAGAGAATAATTGCTTGGATAAAGCAGTTTATTGGGGCAATCCAATTAATGATGGTAGAAATTTCTTTACTTTCAATGATGCTATTGAGATTTCCTGTCGTTGGGAAGATATTAGTCAGATTGTAACGGACAATAAGGGAAAAGAAATAACTTCAAGAGCATTAGTATTTGTTCTTCAGGATTTGGATGTAGAAGGGTATTTATATCATGGTACATTGGAAGAATTGTATGACAGTGCAGAAAGTAGTGCAGATGCAATAGCAGACCCAAAGAACATTGATGGGACATATATTATAAAAAGATTTCAGAAAGTCCCTTCTTTGGATGGGGAAGGATTTTTAAGAAAAGCATATTTGACACCAAGTTTATCATTTGGAGGATTTTAAGATGGCAAGATTAGGAGGAGGTTTAACAAATATTCCAGGAACACCAGGAGCAAGTGGTGGAGTAAATTACCTAAAAGGGATGGATACTGTTATGTCAAATCTTAATAAAGAAATAGAGAAAATTAAAAATGGTAGTATGAGAGGTTTAATTCTTGCTGCTGCTCATATTCGTGCAAAGACAAATGATGAAGGGAAAGCATCTGATTTAACTCCAGTTGATAAAGGAAATTTGAATGCAAGTTTTTTTATAGTAACCCCAAATTCTACACCCCCTGTAAAAGGTTCTAAGAAATTTTCAAGTGATTCTAAAGGAGCAAAAGTACAGGCAGGTCATTCAGGAGTAGTAGAACAGGCAAGAGGGGAAGTTGCAAGTATGTCAAATGCAAATAAGAAATTTTTAATGTTGGGTTACAGTGCCCCTTATGCAGGATTTGTACATGAATTTATAGACCCAAATATCAGATGGTCACGAATAGGATCAAATGCAAAGTGGTTTCAGAATACAATATATAGTGAAAAAGGGAATATTTTAAAGATTATTGCAAATGAATCTCAAATAAAAGGATAGTATGAACGTTCCCAGTGAAGACATAAGACACATTTTGGAAGCAGGATTAGATGATTCTGAATCATCTGGAACTGGATTAGGATTGGTGTTTGGTACAAACTTGTTTATAAACAGGGAACCTACCAAACCTATTAATTGTGTTACAATATTTGATACTTCAGGATTTGCACCTGATTTGGATATGGGAGGTGCAAGTGGTTATGAAAGACCATCTATTCAGATACGAGTAAGAAATGCAAAAGAGTCTATTGCTTGGACTCTTATAGAAGGGATAAAGAACTCATTACATGGGAGACACCAACAAACGTGGAATGGGACTTTATATAGTGTTATCTACGCTGTCAGCAGCCCCGCTCTGCTTGATTGGGATGATAACGAAAATTGTAGATTGGTGTGTAATTTTAACATACAGCGAAGGGCTGTGTAATTTAAGAAGGAGGTAAAAACAAATGAGCAATGCTGTAGCAGGTGTAGGTACAAGTTTTAGGCGATGGGACAATTCCACTTGGAAGGAACTCGCTGAAATAACTAATATTGATGGACCTACCAAGTCACGAGACACGATAGACGTGACCTCGTTGGATTCTGTGGATGGGTATCGTGAATTTCTTGGATCGTTACGAGACGGAGGAACTGTTTCACTTTCCATGAATTTCAGCAGGGATACCTATGATGAGATGAATGCCGATTATGAGAGTGATGTTCTTCAGAACTATGAGATATATCTCCCTGATGCTGAACATACATCATTTGAATTTGAGGGATTGGTAACTGAACTTGGTTTGGGGATTCCTGTGGATGATAAGATTTCATCGGATGTAACCATCAAGATCAGTGGTAAGGTAGTAGAAAATTCTGGTTCCGGTTCTGGGACAGGGACAGTTTAAAAACAATTAACAAAAGTCTAATCAAGATTTATTTTATTTACAAACAATTAAAATTTCTTAATCATGGGAAAAAATTTATTAAACAGAGCAAAATTACTCGAAAAAGAAAAACTCGAAGTAGAAAAGGTTGAACTTGGAAATGATGAATTTGTTTATGTAAAACAAATGACAGGAAGGGAAAGGGACAATTTTGAACAGTCTCTTTTAAAAAAGAACAGGGATACTAAAGGACAAGTAGTAGGATATGAGCAGGCAACGGAAGATTTTCGTGCCAAATTAGCTGTTGTTACATTATGTGATGAGACAGGAAAACTGTTACTTGAACCAAGAGATTATTCCATATTGAGCCAGAATATGAGTGCAGCAAGATTGGAAAAGATTGTTAATGCTGCTCAGAAGTTGAATGCAATTTCGGAACAAGATAAAGATGACCTTGTAAAAAACTCAAGTCCAGAACCGGAAGACAATTCCAATTCCGGCTCTGTAGAGAATTAGGGATAATTCATCCAGATTACTTATTGGATCTGCTTACTTCAAGGCAGATTAGTGAATGGGAGGCTTATGATAAGATAGATCCAATAGGTACATGGAGGGATGATTTCAGGTTAGCAAAGATTGAAAGTCTGATAACTAATATAGTTCAACAGTTATATGCAAAGAAGGGACACACACCAAAATTAACAAATCCCTTAGATTTTATGATTGATTGGGCAGGAGAAAGAAAACCAGTGGTAAAACAACAAAGTGTGGAAGCAATGAAACAAGCACTGAGGAGTATTGCAAATTCTCAAAATAAGAAAGTAGAAAGGTTAAATAAACCACCTGTTAAGAAAACAAAAAAATAAGATGGCAAATCTGGGAACTTTGGTAGTTACTCTTGGGGTAGATGCAACACAATTAAACAATATTACTAAATCACTGGGTACAACTGCTCAGAAGTTTAGAACTTTTGGGTATTTGGCATCTGCTGCACTTACAGCACCTATGGTTATGGCAGGAAAAGCATCTTTAAATATGGCAAAAGATTATGAATTTGCTATGCAAAAGATTGTGGGTTTAACTGGTGTTGCTCAAAATGTTGTTAATAAATGGAGTGAGGAAGTATTAAAAATAGGACCTCAATTAGCAAAAACACCACAAGAACTTGCAGATGCTTTATATTTTATTTCTTCTTCTGGTATTAAAGGAGCAGAAGCAATGAATGTTTTAAAATTATCTGCCAAAGCATCTGCATCAGGACTTGGGGAAACAAAGGATGTTGCTGATTTATTAACATCTGCACTTAATGCTTATAAAGGAACAGGATTGACTGCTGCTTATGCAACGGATGTGCTTGTAGCTGCTGTGAGAGAAGGTAAAGCAGAAGCAAGTGGTTTTAGTTCTGCAATGGGTCAAATTATTCCTATTGCATCTCAATTAGGAGTTTCCTTTGACCAAGTTGCAGGTGGTATGGCTGCAATCACACTTACAGGTTCTTCATCTTCACAAGCAGCAGTATATCTTAAAGGAGTATTTAATTCTTTGTTAAAAGCAACTACACAAGGAGAAGCTGCATTACAAAAAACAGGGAATAGTTATGTAGGATTACGAAAGATTTTAGGTGAACAAGGAATAATTCCTTTAATGCAAAGATTAAGAGATATTCAAGTAAAATATGGGGATGAGTTATTAAGTGATGTTCTTCCAAATATTAGAGCATTAACAGGCTATTTATCATTAGCAGGGAAAAATTTTAAATATAATACAGATTTAATGAATAGGGTAACAAATGCAAGTGGTTCTTTAGCCAAATCATTTGCTGCTGTATCGGATACTATTAAATTTAAGTATGATGCAGCCATTTCCCAAGCACAAGTGTCATTAATATCTTTAGGAAAATCCGTAGCAGAAACTTTTCTACCTCTTTTAAATAGTTTAGTACAAAAATTGGGGGGTGTTACAAATTGGTTTAACTCATTATCAGATACACAAAAAGAGAATAGATTAAAATGGTTAGCATTAATTGCTGCAATGGGTCCTGCAAGTTTATTAATATCTGTTATAGGGTATTCCTTATCTGGGTTGGTTTCAACTTTTAAAATTTTATCAAAAGTAATCATGTCCGCAGGAAAGGCAATGGATATAATGGGATTTGCTACATTGAAATTGAGTAAATTAACATTACCAAATTTAAAACAATTTTTAATTCCTATTTTAGAATTTTTAGGAAATTCGGGTTTAGCAGCTATTATAGGTGGTGTAGGAATTGCTGTAGGGGGTGCTACAATTGCTGTAACAAAATATGCTAAAAAAGTTAAGGAATTAGCAAAAGAACATGATTTGTATTATACAACATTGGTAAATGTAAATGGGGAATTAAAAAAATTAAAAGATTTAACTGGAAATGATGTAGAAGCAATGACAAAACCCCAAGTTGCTGTTGCTATGGATCAGGTAAGAGCAGCATGGGTTGCTGCTGAAACAGGATGGAAACAAGCAGAAAAAAATAAAGGTTTGGGATGGAAAATCAATCAGAAAGAAAATCTTAAACAACAATTAGAATATGCAAGACAAATAACAGAATATAGTAAATTATATAATGACATGACAAATGCCTATTTATTAGGGAATTTGCCTGAATTTAATAAATTACAAAAGAAACTTGTACAAATTACAACAGATACTACAACTCAAATAGAAGCTGTTAAAAGATTAGAAGATGCTTGGGCAGAAATAGATTTAAAAGCATTTGAAAAATTAAATCAGGGAAGACTTAACAATCCAGCAAAAGCATTTGATTTATTTAAACCAATTTCTAAAACAAATGCTGTATCAGGTCCTGATATGTTTGGATTACAATTAAATAAAATGAATCTTACTCCACAATCATCTGGCACAGAACAAAGAAAAGTAATGGATGATTTGGCAGCATCTTTGGAATATATTAATTTAAAAGAATCTACATTAAACACAACATTAGGACAAAACAGAGATTTATACAATTCTATATCTGCTCAAATAAATGCTTATTCAAATGCTTTAGAGGGATACTTAAATATTCCTGTACAAGAACGGGGATTGGAATGGTCAGAAGGAATACAAGGAGTGATTGTTAATCTTGAAAAACTTCAATTAGAATTTGATAAAGTTGAAAGAAAAAAACAAGTGTTAAGTACAATTTCTAATGCTTTTGTAGATTTTGCATCTGCTATAGGGGAGGCTTTTGTAAATGCTAAATCTGGATTTCAATCTATGGTAAGCATTATCTTGTCCACTGCTCAACAAGTTATTTCTATATTTCTTGCAGAAGCAGCAGCAGCATTATTAATGCACAAAGCAATAGAAGTTCCTGTTGTGGGTTTAATTGCAGGTATGATTGCTGTAAGTGCTTTAATGGCAGCTTGGGGAAGTTATACAAGTCATATAAACAGTGCTGCTCAAATGGCTTCTGGTGGTACAATTCCACAAGGATTTCCAAATGATTCTTATCCTGCAATGCTTTCATCAGGAGAAACAGTACTTCCAGAAGGTTTGAATTTGGGGAATTTAAGTATGGGGGATAGTACTTTCCCAAAAGAAGTACTTATAAGATTTGAGAATGGTTCATTGCAAGGATATATGAATTATCAAAGTCGTAAATCAAATTCATACAGATAATGGCTCATGGTGTAAAATATCGTTTACAGTATTATAGACTAAGTGGAGGATTTACAACAATAGACATTCTTCAAAGAGGGTATTCTTCTACCATATATACATTTAAAGGGGGGGCTTCTCCATTTGAATATTCTTGGGAAGGGGATTTACAAGATATATTTACTCCTACTACAGGTTCTGGGGCAACAATTTCTGTTGTGGGAACACCTTTAGCAATGTTAGAATTATATACAGCAGACCCACAGGAATGGAAAGTACAAGTTTGGGATGGTGTAACAGACACAGATAGTGATGCAAGTAGTGATGCAGGTGGTATTTTAAGATGGCAAGGATTTATAGATGCGAGAGTATTTTCCGAGGGATATAGTAATCCTGTTATTTCAGAAATAAAAATAAATTGTAATGATGGGATGTCATTATTAGATAAAATTCTTTATAAAACAACAGATAATTATTCAGGAAAACAAACAGTAGGACAAATTATAAATAATGTACTATCTAAATTAGAACTTTCTTGGAATCTTGTTTATACAAGCAATGACATTCAAATAACCAGTACGGATACAAATCCTTTTCTTTATTTGGAGTTATTCAATGAAAATTTTATAGATGAGAATGCTGAACCAATGTCTTGTAGAGAAGTATTAGAAAGTATTATGGGAGGTTTGGGATTAAGTATGTGGTTTGAAGGAGACTCTATTTATGTGGTTGACCCAATTAATTTACATGACACATCAAAAGGAAAATCATACAATCAAAATACATGGGGATCAGAAACACCTATTGTTTTAGGGGGATACTTAAATATTACTGATAGAGATATTCGTTGGGGGGACAATAATACACAAGAAGATATTGTTGCAAATGTGTGTAAAGCTATAATTAAATATGATCCTTATAATTTTACAGAAAGTACTTACACTTTTGATAATGAGGATAATTGGGTTGTAGAAGGGAGTTTTGTTAGTCAGGATGGTGGATCATGGTATTTAAACAATACAATAGAATATAAAAACTGGGTGATTTCTTCTGCAAGTAATATACAAATTGCTATTAAACAATATGAATACTCTGCTCCTGAATATGGGTTACAATTAACAGATTCTAAAGAAGAAATAAGTTATGAATTTATGGATGCTGTTGTAATTGAGGATGAGAATATTTGTTTAAGATTAAGTATGGAAGTATATCTTTGCACAAAATTAGATAGTGGTAGAGATATGTATGTTTCTACAGAAGGTGTGGAAATAAATCGTTTAATTATTCCTGTTACAGTTAAAATTGGTGAGTATTATTGGAAAGGTGGCACAGATTGGGACAATTCAGAGGATTCCTCTGGTACAGATAAATGGCAAGAATTATGGGTTGCAGGAAGTGAATTACAGGCAGATTATCTTACAAGTACAATTAATGGTCAATGGGTAACTGCAAGTATTGATATTCCTCTTTGGGGATATGTTGATCCCATTATTTCAGGGGATGTTATAGTAGAAATATTAGATGATATGTCGACGGCTCCTGTAATAGATGATCAAATCATACCAAATACAACCTCGTTTTTTACAGCCATTACCACAGCAAAAACAAATTCACATGGTACAACAGGGGTAACATGGGCAAGAGTAACAGACAGTTCTATTGATGTGACTGTTGTAGGATTTAAAACACATGCAAATTTAGATGATAGAGAGTATCTTGTAATTAACAATGCTGTAACAGGTATAAACACAACAGTTCCTTCTGGGAGTGTTGTTTCTGGTGTTTGGCATGATGTAAGTAATAATCCAACAGCTTTTGGTTCTACTGTAGCAGAAACAACATATCAAATAATATCTTATACAACATTAACAGATACACTTATATTTCGTATTACTACTTCCGGCACTCCTTATTTCGGTGTGGGGTATAATCACATTGAATCTGGGTATTCTACAAATATGGTATATAATTATACATATTTGGCAGTAAGGGTATTTATAAAAGATATAAAAATTGAAGTTGTCCATACTGTTTCAAGAGAAAATATAGGAAATAATGGAATAGAAGAAAAAGCAATTCTTAGTACTAATTTAACAGGAGAAGATGATTTTGAAAAATCTGTAACATCCGGTACAGGACCTTATGGTTGTAGCAGAGGGGCGTTTAAATCTTCTTTGTGTACTTTAGCAGGAGATAATATAGAGGGGTTACATAGGGGTGTTGATTCTGATTTATATTCTACCACACAATTGTGTTTACAATCTTTTATGAGTCAATATAAAAATCCCAGACTTACATTAAAAGGTCGTTTAAATATGATAGATCAACCATTAAATATTCGTACTAAACTAATACAAGATTCTGCATTTTTACCAGATAAATCTTTTTATATAGTATCAGGAACATATATAGACAAAGAAGAAATGTTAGATGTGGAAATGATTGAATTGACTGATACACGAGAAACAATAGCGTAATATGGCAATTATAATCACACAAAAATCACTACTACCTGTTCGCAGGGATAAACAGATATATTCAGGAGGATCAACTTCAAGTAAAGGTGTGAGTGTATCTGGTGGGGGTAGTGGGTCAATGACTGCTGGGGAAATTCTTACTGCATTATTGGGTGTGGATGGGGCAGGATCAGGATTAGATGCAGATTTATTTGATGGTGTTGAAAGTGCATTATATGCTAAATTAGCAGACCCCACATTTACAGGGACAGTATCTGCCACAACAATACATACTACAACAATACTTGCAGATCATATTGGGGAACATACGGAGGCACATCATACTATATTTGACAGTTTGATGGTTTCAAATATAGGTATAGTTCCAGATGCAAACGATGGAGCATACTTAGGAACAACTTCATTAGGATGGTCTGACTTATTTCTTGCTTCAGGTGCAGTATTAAATTATGCAAATTCTAATGTGACATTAACTCATAGTTCAGGAATATTAACACTCAATGTAGGTACTTTAAAAATTACCACACCTACAAATACTGCAACAAGTGTGGTTACTATAGATGGGACACAGACTTTAACAAATAAAACATTAACCAGTCCGAATATAAATGAGGCAGTTGCTTTAACAAGTACTTCCACAAAATTAAATTATCTAACAGGGGCAACAGGTACAACAGGAACGGCAACTACCAATATTGTATTTTCTGCAAGTCCTACATTTACTGGGGTTACAACTGTTAATGAAATAACATCCAATACACATATTAGATTGGCCGTTACAGGAGCTGATGAGTATTATTTTGGGGCTACTGTTGATGAATTTGTATTAAAAAACAATACCGATGGTACATACCCATTGCGAATTTCAAGTGATGCGACTACTAATAATGTAGTATTAAAAGGTGCAAATGTAGGTATTGGTACTGCCACTCCGAGTTCAAAACTTTCAATTAATGGGGGTCTGCATGTTGGAGGGGATAGTGATGCTGGTGATAATAATGCACTAATAGACGGCACTTTAGGAGTAACAGGCATATCCACATTTACAGGACTTATAAAAACAGTCGGGGGTATCCATGTTGGGGGAACATCTGATCCAGGCATAGATAATATTTTAGTAGACGGGACAATTTCAGCTGGGGCAACAACGGTGTCTGCTAAAATACATTCGTTAGCTACAACAGAACAATTAAGATTGGGGTATGATGATGCAAAATATACCTCCTTTACAACGGATACAAATGGAGACTTAACTATTGCTGCTACTGGAAATGATATTTTAATTCCACATACAGATACAATTTGTTCAGCAGATTGGGTAAGTAGAACAACAGGATGGGGAATTTACCATATGGCAGATGGAAGAAGTGGTGGGGCAGATTTTAGATATTTGTCTGTTGATGAAATGCACGCTAAAAGATTTGTTGCAGATTTAGAACAAGCATTGGCAGGGGCACAGGTAATTTCAAAAAGTGTGGCTATATTACATGCTGATGTTGTAATTCCTGCTAAAGGAGCAAGTGTGCAAATAGAAGTTGAGGATCTTCCAGGTTCCATAGCAAATGTATTTGCAAACAATGATTGGGTTCAACTAAGGTTGTTTAATAGAGATGATGATGGGAGTTTTATTATAGCAAATGCTTGGGGGAGGGTAACTTTTATAGACCATCATGCAGCAACAGGAGATGAACCTGGGTATCAACATTATACTTTTAGTAGGTCTGCAATAGATGCAGGAACGGCTTCTGGGGAGACTGTTTTAAAAGGTGCAATTATTTTAGATTTTGGAGTAACAGGAGATGGATTCATTGAAACGACAACAATAGATGCTGCGGGGAGTCCTTACCAACAAGTGGTAACTTGGGAAACTGATCCTTGGACACAAACAGTACGTACTCGTACAGGACAATTAGATGGTATTGCAGGAATTGGAGATGAGTGGGGGTTTTTTGCAGGTAATACAACCGCCCAACAATATTTTTTAGCTTCTGATCAACATTTTGAATTACATGGAATTGATTTACTACTTTATGATGGTGCTATAAATACTGTTAAATTAGATCATACAGGCTTGTCATTTGCTATGGGGACAATACTACCATCGGGATTTTTAGTGCAAGATGGTATTTGGATGGGAAAAGACACAACATATAAAATGCGTGTTGGGACTGTTTCAGGTGGGGCTTTAGTAAAAGGGTTTAAATGGGATGGTGCAGATTTAACTATTATAGGAGGTATAACAGCAACAACAGGGGCAATAGGAGGTTGGGTTATAGGGACAACAACTTTAATGGATGCAGCAGGTGTTGTAGGAATGTCCAGTACTGTTACAGTAGGTGATGATGTTAGATTTTGGGCAGGACATGTAACACCTTCCTCTGCTCCATTTAGAGTAACAGAAGCAGGTGTACTTACAGCAAGTTCAGGAACCATTGGTGGATTTACTATTACTGCAAGTGAATTATATGCAGGGACAGGTGCTACAAGAGTAGAAATGCAAGCAGCAGGTGGCTTTTGGGCAGGAGCAACGGCACAAGCATCAGCACCATTTAGAGTAACATCAGCAGGTGTGCTTACAGCAAGTTCTGGAACTGTGGGAGGTTTCACATTATCTACAACAACATTAATAGCAGGTTTCGGTGCTACAAGAATAAGTCTAAGTACTACAGCAGGAATACACTTAGGACATGATACTTTTGCAAGTGCCCCTTTTAGTGTGACTTTAGCAGGAGTATTAAAAGCTACAAGTGGTACAGTAGCAGGATGGAATATAGGGACAGATAAATTGTATTGTGGTACTTCTGATATGTTCTATTTAAAATCAAATGGAAATATATGTCATGATGGTCAATCTTTTTATGTGTATTCTGTTCAAGGAAATCTTGAAGTACATACTCTATCCCGTGTATATACATTAGATAATGGAGGGACGAATACCACTTTAACATTACCTGAAACATCTGAATTAGAAAATGCTCCAATTGGGCAAATAACAACAATAATAAATTCTTTAACTTATAATTTGGGAATCCCTGATTGGACTAAACCAATATTTACAATAAATGGAAATGGGAATAATATTATTTGGGCAGGGGGGGTAGAAACATCTATTGATTTAATGCCAGGAGAAACAGTTACGCTTATATGGGATGGAAGACATTCCGAATGGTATGCTACAGGCATTGGTTTTTCTTCATTATAAACTAACTAAAAACTATACACTATGCAAACATCATCTTTAAGAAAAAGTCCTAAAAAGGGAATCCCTGTGAAAGTTATTCATGTGTGTACTCAAGAGGAGAAAATTGAAAAGTTGATAAAAAATACAGATAAATTATCTATAATAATTACTGGAAACGGAACCCCAGAAGAAGGGTATGTGTATAAATTAAATATGATGGGGAATACTGTAAATCAAATCAATGAAAAACTTACAGGGATTTCTGGAATAGTTAAAGAATTACATGAAGAATCCATAGGAAAAAAGGCATCAGGTAAAACAGAGAAAGAAATTAAAACTGAAAAAAGAACTGTAATTGCTATGTGGATAAAAGCACTTTCATTTTTAATTGTGGCTCTTGGTTTTGCATTTACGGTGTATTTTAACTTTACTAATGGCAAAGAAGTAAAAGATACAGTCAAAAGAGAAATACGTATGCAAGAGGGTGTATCAAAGGTAACAAGAGGGGGTTATGTTAAATACAATATCCAGGGTATAAGTGATTCAGTTAAATTAGTGAAATAATGAAAACATTAGAGTTAGTTGTATTTAGAAAATGGTTTCTTCCAACCTATACAATAGGAAATTTTCTATGTGATGGGAAGTTCTTGTGCAATTCATTAGAAGATAAAGTAAGAAATCTACAAGACACCAACCATGATGGGGATTTTACAGATGAAGGGGAAGGGAAGATTTATGGGGAAACAGCAATCTCCTGTGGGAGATATGAAGTAATTGTTTCTGATTCCCCCAAATTAAAAAGAAGACTTCCTTTGTTTTTAGATGTAGTTGGGTTTACAGGAATAAGAATACATAAACTAAAAACTGCAAAAGGTACGGAAGGGTGTATTGGTGTAGGGGAAAATAAAATTAAAGGTAGTTTAATAAATGGGGATTATTGGGAAAAATATATTATTGATCTTATTGACAATGCAAAAAAAGAAGGTAAACGTACATTTATAACAATTAAAGAGTAAAACTATGAAAACAAAAGCTAAATTATTTATGTTAAATGCAAGAGACTTTTTTAAAGGACTTGTCCTTGCTGTGATTACTGCTGTAATTACATTTCTTGCTAATGAACTGCAAATAGGTTCTTCTGTGGATTTATCCCTCTTTAAAAGAATGGGGATTGCTGCTATTATTGCATTCTTATCTTATTTAGTTAAGAATTTATTAACAAATTCCAAAGGTGATATTTTAACTCCTGAACCAAAATGAAAACATGGGTACAAGAATTATTAAAGAAAATATTAGGGAACGGTTTCTTAGTTCTCCTTATAGTGGCAATATTCTATATTCTTTATTTAAGAGAATGTAAAAGATCAGAGCCTTGCCCTGCAAAGGATGAAGTAATTGTAAAAAAAGATATTTGGGATAGTATGATTGCTTTGGCAGATAAACCCCCTATTATTCATATTGATACAATTTATCAAAAAGGAGATACTGTTTTTATAGATAACTTTATCCCTATGCCGGTTATAGATTCAAAAGACACAACTATTAAGTATTATCATGATGCTTTAACACGAAAAGATATCAATGTTTCTGTGGATTTAAAAATCAAAGGAACGTTACTTAATAGAAAATGGCAGTACACACCTGTAATAACTTTTATAAGAGAGGTTGACAGTATTTTCGTCCCCAAACCTTATCCAATAGAAACTATCGTTAAAGTGCCTAAAAATGGATTTTATGGGTATGGTACAGCAGGAGGAAATAAATCTGCATTTTTATTCGGTGGTGGATTAGATTTTATAACTAAAAAGGAAACTTTAATAGGGTATGAATACCAAAGATTTGGATCTACAAATATACATAGTATTAAAACAGGAATTAAATTATTTAATAACAAGTAAACAAGCATCTTTGTAATAGGGGTTTGATATGATTGGTCAAACTCCTTTTTTTATGTTATATCCTTAATAAATATTTAAGAAGGGTTTTATATTCTTGTTTAAGTTCTTTATTTCCATAGGTATCTTCTTGCAATATTTCATTTATTTCTGTATATGAGATTTGGGATGCTTCCTGAGTCATCCCTAAGGCATCCCCCACATCCTGATAAGTGATGTCTGCAATGTCCCTGAGTAATTTTATAGTAAGTTTTTTTCGTAATGCATAGTGGGAATCTCTATACCTTTTCACAAGTGTTGCCTGATTTACTCCATAGTAATCACATATAGTATCCATAACATATCTTATCCTGTCATCCTTTTTAAGGATGAGTTGAGGCATAGGACGTTGCACTTCAAAACTATTTATCTTTTCAAGTATAGTATTTAATTGGTTTTTAATCAAGACTATCTCTTTTTTTTCTGCTACTGTCATTTTTTTACAGGATGAGTTTCCATATATTTACAACAAAGATCCAAAACTCGCATTTCTGACGTTGTTAAAGGATTTGGGTGAACAATGCCTTTTTGAATTTCAGATATTACAAATTCACGCATACCAGAAGAACTTTTCTTGGATAACTTAATATAATTCATAAGTATTGAATAACAATTCTTATAAAGTTGAAGTATTTCTTCTTTGGGAAGTTTTAACCATTCTTCATCTGTTAATTCTCGTATTTGCATGTAATTAATTTCATTATCCTGTTTTTCAATTATAGCACTCTGTTTGTCTGTCATTTGTTTTGTTATTAGTTAATCAATTACTTACCTTTTAGATAAATAGGATTAATTGGTTGTAAACAATTCCCACATACAGTTATCCCGTTTCTGTTTGTACACCCTTCATTAATGCAAGAACAGTACTCTCCTTTTTCCTTTTCTTTAATCTTATCTTCAATAGATGGAATTTCAAATTCGTATTTTCTAATTACATTTATACAAGAATATGATTCACCATAATTAATCTGTCTTTTTAAATAGTGAATCAATTCCTTCATCTTTAATATAAGTTCTTTTTCTTCCATTTGACTTAGTTTATAAATCATACATTCCAATAATACCTGCATCAAACTTCTTAATGATTTTAATACATTTTTCGTATTTAGTCTTATAGTCTTCTTTCCCCTGCTTAATGTCTGGGGCGGAAGAGATAATCTTTTTAAGTTTATTTTTAAGGCTTTTAATCTGCTTATTTTTTTTAACAAGTCTGTCAATTAATATGTCATTTATACAATTAATACAGGTACTATCCCCATCCTGATTCCAAATAATAAAACCCAAAGGTACTATATGACCACACTCACATTTATCTACCTCAGTAATTACCTTATTGCAAGTTTTTGTAGTACTTATTTCAAAAGTGTCATTTGGAAATTCTACTGTTTCGATTTCCTCCTTTACAGTATTGCTGGAAGCAGGGATAAGACCGTCACGGTAAGATGTTATGCCAAACCTTATTGCTTCATAATAATTGTTAAATTGACATAGATCAACTTCAGATATAAACATATCTATCTGCCCATCTGTTACGGCAGGGAGTTGAGAAAACTGTAATTGATATTCTTTCATTGCACAAATAATGGCATCATGGATTCCAGCAACTTCTAAATATTCTTTATTAACAAAAGAATAAAGTATCTCTTTAAGTGTTTTCTTATTCATATTTTTGATTGTTTGATTTGAGACTTAAATAAGCCTATTCCGGTTGAAAATATAGTTCTATTATATCATGCGTAACATCCTCGATGTCTTTATAATTAAACAAAGCATCAGTACTTCCCTTGCCATAGCAGTACTGCCAGATTACTTCACGGATAATACCCTTGAGCTTATCTTCTTTTGCATCACTTGGTAATGTCTCTTCCTTTTTAATCTGTTCTTTCAAGGACGAAATAGGTTCATTATCAACATGGCCAGTAAGTTTTGAAATAATAAATTCAGCCTCAATACCAGTAATAATTACACCTTGTTGATCATTCCAAGATACTTCATCCATTGTATCATGTAATACTTTAATTTCCTTTATTTGATATTCTAATGAGGAAATTAGTTTACTTATCAGTTCATCTGTTTTGCCAATTGGTTGTGATAGTGAAGCGTATTCCTCCATCCAAGAAACAACCGTCCCGATGCTTACTGTTGTATCGTGCGCCAAATAATGCTCATAGAGGGTTGTCCCCTGCCCTGTTTTTTCATTTAGTTTGTCTTTTACAAACTCTTTAGGTGTTTTGCTCATAGGAGTAGTTATTTAGGTTCAATTGGATTGATTATTTCAAGAGTCATTATTTCAAATATTTCAGTAAATGTCCCTTTCTTTGACTTTATTGTTCTTTCTGCAATTCCTTCTAAATCAAATATCGTTTCATCACCTCCAACTTTAATATATTCAGTTCCATTAAACGGAAGTCCGGCACCACCCTGATAATTATCCCAAGTGATCGCTCTATAAGTTACTTTTAATATTTTCATGTTCTATCCTTTTTTAGTTTTTAAAAATACAATTTGCTCTTTCATAGTATAATTATTCATTAATTGATTCACCTTTGTTTTTAAATGCACATTCATTGCAAAGATAATGCTCGTCGCTTTCACAATCATTAAGAGCGTCTCCCCGTAATCGCTTTTTTGGAGTATATCCAGCACATCTATTGTCGGGGTCACGCATTCCCAGAATGCCTACTGGAAGTTTATTAATAGCTATTTTCATCCTCTTATAAGAGAACCTACAAAGCCATAATCAGAAATTAAATTCAAAGTGTATTTTCATATCTCTTTACCCTCAATTAAGTCTTTTAATTGTTGTGCAGAAAGTGACTCTATTTTCTGTCTAATATGAGCATCGTAAAGCAATATGTCTTCTTCTCTTAAAAGATTACATATTTTTTCAATTAATTTTTTACCATCTGTTTCCATCTTATAGTTATTTAGTTGCTTTTATTAATTTTTTTATCAATTTCATTAAATAAGTAATCCACTAATTTTTCTGTAATATTATGAGATATCACAATGGATTTATTTGCTTTTATTCCTTGTTTTGAATAAAATGCCTCAATCCAATCAAATAAATCGGAATCTGTGATTCCTACTTTTTTTGTAAACATTAATTCTTTTACCATTTTTATCTTATGTTTTTTAATGGACAATAAATTGGAAAATTGCCTTTATTGATTGACCATCCATAATCTTTTTCAAATTCACAAGTCTTTTTTTCTTCCCTAATAGATTCGTGAGAACAAAAATGAGTATGTCCTGCCCATGAAAATACACCCTCTGGAGGAACTAATATTCGATATCCACATTCAAATACTCCCTCTATGATTTTATATTTAGGATATTTTATATTTGCTTTCTGACTATTTTCCATTATTAAATGATTTCATTATCAAATTACAATACTGCCTTAATCTTGTTATAATATTTGTTATGCTTGCTCATTCCATTCCATGCGATGCAAATGCCTTTAATGTCCCTATAATCTATCTTACTTGCATAATAAATAAAGATCCTTCTGCCTATCTCGTAATCATAACACTGAGCATGAGTTATATTCTGTCCTGTTCGTCTATTATAGTCTTGAAGTCTTACAGGTCTTATCCCGAACCAACCGACAGCATTTTCTTTTGCATTATACAGATACTTACCGTTTGCACTTTCGATAGTCGTGACGGCCCGTATTATGTTGCTGTATGGGTTTATTTGTTCCGGCTGACAGATTACCACTTCCCGAAGTGGAGGGCCGGAAATCGTCTGAAACAGGGCTAAGAATAGAATTATCATAAATACCTTCATTTTACTTGTTTTCGTTTATACTTCTTTTATTTTGCTGACACCGTTCCTGATGCTTACTTCAAATGTTTTATCTGCACAACTTGCTAATGTGGTGTTATGACTTATTATCAAAAATTGTATTCCTAACTTCTGACTTATTTCCTTCAACATAATCCCTGCTTGTTCTTGATAATTTTCACTAAGGAATCTGAAAGGCTCATCCAAAATTATTGTATTCCTACTATGAGGTATACTCATACCCCAACTTGCAATTCGCAAAGCAAAAGAAGCAATGTCAACAGCACCCACACCACTTGCAGTCAAAGGATCTACTCTGTTCCCATCCCTTACAAAATACAAGTCACATTCTGTTTTATTACGTCTCTGTAAAAATTCTACGGCAAATTTGTAGGGGGATTCAAACACAGCATCTAAAGCCATTGAAACAATATCTTCAATGTGAAATTGTATTTGGCTTTGGGTTTTTTGCCCGACTTCTCTGATAATCTCCTTTGCCTGTTCATGTTGTCTCAAAGAACGTCCTTTCTCCTTTAGTTCTGTTTGGAGAGTAGATAAGGATTTTTCCAGTTGTGCTTTAGCACCTTTGGACCGCTCCAATTTATTTCTTAATGTTTTTATATCCATCATATATTTTCCATATCAACCCAATACCCAATAAACACCAACCAATGATTGTACAAATTGTAGTAAATTTTTCGTAACTCATAAATTTAAAATTTAATAAAATAAAAAGATTCCCACATAGAAATAGAAAGAATTAAATTTAATCCTTTATCATTTTTAATACTTACATTTTTTTCTTTTGTTATTGTAATATAAATATTTCTATTTCCTTTTATTGTTAAACCATTTGCAAATTCTAAAATTGGTATATTTTTCATACTTCATATTTTTCTTGTAACTCTAAACATCCTTTTTCAATCTTCTTATCAATTACAGAAATAGAATCATTCATTTCTTTGAGTTTTATCTCTGCTTCTGAAATAGTTTTGCAACTATATTCAGTTTTCAGTTGAGACATAAGAGCAGTTTGTTGTCCAGTAAGTTCTGCAACTTTCTGTTTTGCATCCCCTACGTCTTCCTTTAAATCTAAAAGTTGTTTTTCGTTCATACTCATAATTTTTTATTTTTTTAATTAATTCACTTTTAAGTGATGGGTTTCTTTTTATTTAAATGATTCACTTACAGGGCATGGTTTTCTTAAGTTCAGTGATTTTCCATAATTAATCCATATAAAATCTTAAAATTCTTAATGCTTGTGTGTAAGTTGCAATTTTAGGTTTCAAATTGCTCACATGAGTTTCATGAAGTTTTGCATCTATTTTACCTTCTGCAAATTTCTTATCTGAGAGTTCCAATGCCTTTTTATAAACAGCAAGTTCTTTTTGAAGTAATTCCACAGGTAATAAACTCATTTTCCTACTAATTTAACAAATTTCTTACATTCATCTTTACTTATCTGCTTTTCATTCATCAAAGTCAAAGCAAAAGTTCCCCTGTATGTAGGTGGTGCATTTCTCAACAGGATTAGTAAATCCATTTTCTGTACAACATCTTTCAAATAGATATTCCACGCACAGACATATTGCTCTAAAAGTTTTCTTGTAGTTGTCGTAAATTATTTAGTTCTTATATTAGTATTCCAATATATAAAAAGTTCTTCTGTTGTTTTCCGATTCTTTTCATTCCTTTGATCTTGATATAAACCACACCAAACTTTATGTAATTTGATGTGTGTTGTACAACACCATTCAATAAAATCATTGACCATTTTTGTTATAGTTTCTGATGCTGCATAGATATTAGTAGATTGGACATAATGATCATATTCATCTTCTAATAATTTTAAAATCTCATCTTTCATTTTACTCCAAACTTTTATAAATTATGTTTTTTACTGATTCACGTACAGGATTAACCTGAAAAAAACTTTCAAGATTTTGCTCGAAAGACATTTCAGTTTTATAATCCCCATTTAAACTACTCACGAAAGCATCTATTCTTGCATCCCTTTGTTCCTTGACTTCAAGGTGTTCTCTACTAATAGCATCCTTCTGTATTGGTAAATTCACCCATTCAATAGAATTGTCAGAAGCAAACCAGAGTGCTACTCGTGGCTGAAAGTCTGCCTGATCTGCTGTCTGACGTGTGAGATTACCTGGATTTACTAACCTTCTGCCTTGGTATTCTACTGTAAAACTCTGATGACAATCTCCTGTACAAATCATATCATACATAGGATATTTTCTCAAAATTCCTTCTGCCATACCACCATCTGCTCCAGGGAAGGGTTTAGTAAGATAAGTTAAATGATGCCAAATGAGAGTGTGTCTGTTTTTTATAAAATCCGTAGATTCATATGTTTCTGGTGTTTGCCCCCAATGACACCCTTCTAACACTGTTAATTTCCCTGCTTCTTCTAAAACATTGATTCCACACTTATCTGCTAATTGTAAATTATGAGAGGGTAGGTCATGTTGCCCATAAATCGTCCCAAACATTTTGGGTAAATGTTTCATTGTTTCTCTTAACAACCAAGGACTCGATTTCCACGTATGAAATAAATCTCCTGCATGTACAACAGGGCAGTTGTGTCTCTTTTGTAATTCACTTATAAAATCCACAGCATCCCATTGTTCTTTTTGGAAATTCCCAATGAAGCAAGTAGGAGTATCTTCACGCAAATGCCAATCAGAAGTCAGGATTGCTGTAACAGTTTTATTTGGTTTTATTCTTTCCATTATCTTTTATTCTTGAATGAAAAAATTCAATGTGATCATTATTTGAACCCAATCTTTTTGACATTGTTTTTGTGAACCATTTTTCAAATTTCTTTTTTTGTTTACTTGTTAAAGGTACATCATTATATGGATCATCCATAATAATCATTTCTCTGTCATTTGGTTTTATTCTTTCCATACCCTATTATACAAAATTTATTTGTGATTCTCTATCTTTTGACCGCACAAAATACACACTGAACCCATTTCTTTTTCAAACATCAATGTCAGGGAAGCATAATTAACCCTTGCCTTATTTAAGTTATCTTGGGTATTTCTTAAATTAGTTAATGCCTTATTTAAATTCTCACGCTGTTTTACGAGGGTTTCTTTCTCCTTATACAACTTCAACAAATCATCCACAGGTTTTTCAATTGACAAAACAGCATTTTGATTTGTCAACTTGCTCCGAACTTCTTTTATTTGAACAATCAATTTATCCAATTTAACTGCTTCAATATCCTTTTCTGCACGAAGTTCAATAAGTACAAGAATATCATTTACTGGTTTTTCAAGTGGTAGTAACTTACTTGCTTTATCAATGTCTATTTTAAGAAATCCAATTTTATCAACAAGTACTTGTAGTTTTCTACGTGAATCAACTAAAGCATCATATTGTTTTTTCAACCCTTCTAATTCCTGGACTTCTGATTCAAACTGTTCAAGATATTGGAATTTTTCCAAGTTTCCTTTTAACGAAACTTCTTGTCCTTCTGAATACTTTATATCAGAGGTAAGTTCTCTGATTGCACTATTGATATTAGAAGTTGCCCGATCTATGACTTCAAGATGAGCAATTGCATTGAAATGACTTGCCACTGCACCTGCTGTTTCAGAAAGTAAATAAGGTGCATCTAACTGACTTTGCACATTATCTGTATTCAAATTCAAAGCATCTCCGATTTCCTGTGGAACTTCTGTACCAAATGCTTTAAAATGTGTATCTCCTAAAATATACTCTGCTTCTCTGTCTTTACTATAAACAACATGGGCATCATCAGTTAACATTTCAATTTGCATTTTTCCACCCCAATGAGATTTCATTTCATCCCCAGAGGGTTTGTTAAATGCCAATTTTCGGATTGCCCGAAGAATTGCAGTTTTACCGGAATCAGAACTCCCAACAATGGCATTTACACCATCGGAAAATTTCAATGTACTGTCTTTATGGGACTGAAAATTAGATAAGGAAATGGAATCTATCATTTTGTTCTTATATTAAAATCAATACTCCATTTAATCCAACCAATAGAAACACTAAAGTAGTGTTCATTCCATTTTTGATTATCCCAAAAAATAGTAGGGATTAAAATTACACTTTCATAGGTTAATATACTAATATAAAAATTTTTCATCTCTTTACTCTCCTACAATATTCTGCTATTAATAATGAATCTGAATTTACTATCTTTTGTTTTGGAAACAGTCTCTTTGCAACGTCGTCTGCTGCTTTTTTCAGTTGATCTCCTTTTAACCCTGATGGCAACAATACCTTCTGCCATTCTTTAGAATCAATGAACTGATAAGGAATTTGAAGTTCTTCAAGAACTATTTCAGTTGCCTCTAAACACCTTATAGCACTTACAGAAGCAACCCATCGCATAGGATTCACCATCGACCTCTCTATCATACAAAAAGGGGTGTAATTACTGCCAAAATTTAACTCTTTATGGAGTTGTACAAAGTCCACCCTATTATGAAATGCTTTTTTCTTAGTGTAATTAAGACAATTCTTAACAGGTGTTTTTATGTGTGCTATAATATTCCCCGATTCAGTAAGAATAGTAACAGCCCCACTCACACCATTATCAATTCCAATGAAAATTCTTTTACTTACTCTCTCCATCTTCTTTCTTTATTAAACAATTATAAAAATGACCCTCATCATCAAGATATTCTACTTTCCAATTTTCCAATGATTTTCCATAATCACTTAATTTAGTAACCAGTTTTGCTTGTCCTATTGGATGTGTGTTGGTTATTGGATTTCCAAACAGCATTACAATATCTCCTTCTTTCATTGTATCTTCGGTTTTCGTTCTTGTACAAACTTTTCCTCTATTTCACCCCAGAGATTTATAACTTCCTCTCTGAGGTCATTTTCAGCATTACTATCTTCAACTATTCTAATAGCTTCATCCATATCATTAGATAACTTATGTTCTCCTAAACAATAGACAGTGGTAGCTCTGTATTTTTTTAAATATTGCAAATTTGCTCGAATGTCATCAATTCCATACCCATAAATAATAATTAAAGGAAATGTTCTGAATGGATCATCCACAGTCTTAATAACTTCTATTTCAGTTTCAATCCCTATAACTTTTTCTATATCTTTCTTATTAAAAGAATGTGTTTCTGTTATTTTTTTAGGATTGTTAAATTTTAATCGTACACTTGCATAAAATTTAATAGCTTCCCCACCAGATGTTCTGAATTTTGGACTATATTTATTTGCATCCATATTCATTCTAATTTGATTTGAAGCAACAAACAAATAATTATTTTGTTTGAGTATTCTGCAAGTTTTACGTAATCCTTCAGAAAATTCTTTTGCCCTTCTCCCCCCCATTTTATCCCCATCATCATTTTCCATTTCCATTTGTGTTGAAAGGGCTGTTAAGGAATCTCCAAAAATACCATTTACAACATTTAGATCAGTAACATCCCAATTTCTTATATTTTCAAACAATTGTGTAACTGTATCTGGTTGATGATAATTTTTTTTAGGGATGTGCATACCAAAAATACGTGTAAATTCTTCATCTAAACGTGCTTCTGGATCATTAAATTGGTTTTCACCCTTTTTTTCTTCTATTTTGCCTGCAATTGAACTTAAAAAAGCTGTTTTTCCTGATTGACTTGGTCCAAATGCTTCCACAAAAATACCCCCTGGTAATCCTCCCCCTCTTATTCTTTTTCCAGATATTGCCAAATCTCCTAATGTACTGCCCGTACTTATAACAGTTTTAAAATTACCAGTAAACACCTCCTCCTTTTCCACAGGTTTCTCAACTTTCTTTTTCATCTGTGAACTTAAAGATTCTTCTTTCTTTCTTTCCATTAGACTTCATGTTTTTTTATACAGAGAATTTCATGCCATTCATAAGATTCAATAAAAGTTTGATAAGCATTTATAAAAATATCTGCTTCAACAATTTTTGAATCTTTTTTCCCTTTGAATACAAATGTTATAATATATTTTTTCATTGTTTTATTGCTTTAAGTATAATACGTATTTGATAAATGCTTACTCCCCGACACACAAGTTCTTTTTCTAATTCTTCTTTAAATTCAACAAATGTTTTTTCAGGGGTTTTTTTCTTTATACCTGCCCATTCAGTATTTGACATATCTATAATTTCCTGAACAAGTTTTTCTTCTGGTTCCTTGGACTTTACCTGATCATGCCAAGCCCCCACCCATCCTTTCATTATTTCTGACTTGGTTTTATTCTTAGCAAGGCAATATAAAGAAATATAGTTATGCACCCATAGAGGCACTGAAACCCCTATGAGCTTGTAACCTTTTGTATGGTTGTCTCTTTTTAAAAGTACCATAATTAACCTTTTTTGAGTTTCTTATGCTCATCATAACAAGGGTCCCAAAGATCGCACTTGTCACAATCATCTATTTTTTCAAAATCTTTTCCAAATATCAGATTTTTAGGACATTTTTTTCCTGAACTTTTGTCATCTTCTTTATCAGGTTCACTTCTTCTTGTACGTCTTTCCTCTTTCTCAGGTTCCTTTTCCTTCTCAGGTTCAGGTTCAGACTTTCTTGAACGTCTTTCTGTCTTTTCTTCTGGTTCTGCTTCTTTCTCTACCTTCCGACTTTTACGTTCAGGTTTTGGTTCATCCTCTTCTGATTTCAGACTTCCCCCATCAGGTTCCTCATCAAGTTCAAAGAACAAGTTCTTTATCTCATCATAACTCTTTACATTAAGAATTGTATCCAAATCAGGTACTTCATCCAAAATACTTACCTTGTAAGGTTCTCTATCGAGAAAACTGATATTTGTTACCTCTGGGAACGGTTTGCCTTTTTCCCCAATGGTTTTCCACTTTAAGCGCATTTCCAAAGTCTTCCCTTCTTCCAAGTCAGGGAAAATCTCATTATCAGGATTATCCTTGAGTTCCTCAATCAACATATCCTGAAACATTTTATTGCTCATATCCCAAACATAAATATCATCTTCCCCATCAGGAATGACAATATACAAACTTCTCTGTTGAGGATACATTGGTACAGTTTCCTCTTTCGGTGCACCTTCGTTGAAACGCTTCTTCTGATATTCACAGATAGGACACTTCTTTCCGATACTTGTAGGACAAATGACTTTCAGGTTTCCCTGACCAACGTTCCTGTGAACTTTGATTGGTCTACGATACCACAAATCCCCCTGAAGGGCAATCTTGTTTACAACATCCTTGCAAGGATGATAAGGATCAGAAATTGTATAAGGAAGAATATCAAGTTTTACTTTCCTTGCCTCTGATTCAATGTTGTATTGCTTTATTCCACTTGGAAGATTCAGATATGAAGAATCATTTTTTGAACTTCGTTCACCATCTGTTCTTACTTTACCACGAAAACTGTTTGTTTTTTCTTTCATTTTTTCAAATTTATTAATGTTAATTATTGAATGTTGTATGTTTCTCGTGAAAAAAGTTTCACACTATGTATTACAACTTCACCTTCAAAAGTTAAATAAGGTTCTGTGCTTGTTTTTCTATTCTCATTTAAAAGAGAAATAGTTTTAGTTTCTGCTTCACTGCAAGTATTTGCAAGGACATAAAAAACTAATTTAGTCCCACCTACTTTTACTTTGTACAATCTTTCTTTTTCATAATTTTCTACTTTTTATTAAGTTTATCACCAATATATTTATCTAAAACATCAATCCACGCTTTTGCCTGAATACCAGAAACAATGTAAATTGCAATCAGCAATATGAAAATGCCAAGTAATCCTAAAAGAATACCTACTATCACTTGCCACATATTACCCTCTCCTTAGTCTTGTTCCTACTCCTACTTCTGTTTTCTTTTCTCTTTCTGCTTTCAGTTTTGAAAGATCATGAGGAACAGATGGTCCTGCAAAATATGATTGTGCAAGAAGTTTTTGTAAACCTTCCAACATCTCCTTTCTTGTGTTCATTGCCTGTACTGCATTACTTGCCATATCTGATTCATATTTTGCATCAAGATACTTTTTATAAGCAATATTGTATGTCCCTTCTGTTAAAATTGCAGATTGTATTGCACCCTCTGTAACTTTTTCAATTTTGAACTTTTCAGGGTGTTCCCGAATTTGCTTGTCAATGTCTGCTCTGACAATATCAAGACGTTGTTTTTCTTCATCCAATGTCCTTCTTGTTTCTGCATAATGTTTTGCATATTTCATAAACAAGGATGCCTGATTGAACATTTCCAAATCAAGACTGTCTTCATCTATTTTAAGATCCTTCTCATAATTTAATTCTGCCATAATTGTATTTATTTAAGTTTAAAACGGACAAGTTTCTTTTACCTCATATTCAGGATTTCGTTCTCTTTTTACATTTTCTGACAAAGTGATTGCCCTGATATTGTCAACTGAATACCCAAGCCAAGGCTTAATCCTGTCAACTGACAAACTGTCTGCTGTTCTTCCTTTCTTTTCATCGTATCCTGTCTTCATACAAAAAGTTCCATATTGTTCTATTGTCAAACTAAAATCTTTTCCTCTGCGTTTTGCATTCATTTTTAATGTGTCGTACCAATATTTCAAAGGGTACTTTTCTCTGTATTTTTTCTTTTCACATTTGTGACACAACTTCCTATGAAGCCTTGCTTCATTTTCACAGGATTCCGTTGCACATTTCATTTATTTGAAGAACTTGGAATAGATGTTTTAAATAAAAACCCACAAAGAATATTTATTCCTAATGCTTGCCAAAAATTTATTTTTATCAAACCAAAAATAAGGGGCATCAACCAATTCCATAACCACATTACAGGTAATGTTAATAAAAAAGCAACAAGCAGCACTAACATAATAGCACCTAAAATCAATAATAATTTTTCCATGATATTTAATTTTTAGTTATCTAATAATTTTTTCATATACACCCTCTTTATTTGACATATCAACTTCTAAATCATCACTTATAATATCATACTCATCATAATCAGGATCAACACAATCTGAATTTTTATTTGCCAATTTAATTGCTCTTTTTGTGTTCTTTGCTATAACAAATATGTATTCAACACTACTTTTATTCATAAATTCATAAAGTTTCATATCAACTTAATTTTTAGTTATAGTATAGCATTTATAAACCAAACCTGGGAACCCCACATTATACAAGGGTTCAAACATTTCTTCCATTATCAAACCTGCACAGGTATTGTCCTCTTTCAAAAGTATTGCTTGACAGTACCCTAAAACAATTCTCCGAATAGTTTCTTCTTCTTGTCCTTTCAACCCTGTAAGAATCTTACTTACCGAACTCCACTTCTCATGTTTTATCAAAGCACGACAAAGTTCAATTGCCTGACTCTGAATTTCTGCTGTTTGCTTTGTCATCTCCAACCGACGTTCAGGAGCAACACTCAATACTTGTTCAAGTATCTGCAAAGCATTGCGGGGATGGCACAAACTGTCTTGGATGATTTGATCATAAACCTCTTGTTCCAAAGTTTCCCCTTCTTCTCTTACAATCCTTCTAAGCAAAGAAAACATTTGGGAATCTGTCAGGGGTTTCACCTGAAACTGTTGACATCTTCCCTTTATTGTAGTAAGGAGTTTTTCAGGATCAGTTGTACATAATATAAAGTAAACATTTTTTGGGGTGTCTTCAAGGATTTTGAGGAAAGCATTCATAGCACTTGAGGTTAATTTTCCCACTTCATCCATTATCCACACTCTACAATTACCCTCCATAGGGGCAAATTGACTGTTTTTAATGATTTCTCTTACTGTATCAACCCCATTCACATCAGAAGCATTTAACTCCTTTAAATCGTTTCCTACACACCCTAAACGTGAAGCAATGATTCGTGCAAGACTCGTCTTCCCAAGACCTGTACCACCATGTAGCAAAATTGAGTGGGGAAAAGTATCTTTGTTTGAAAGCATCTTTTCCAGTGAAGCAACAATGTCTGTGTTACCTTTAATTTCGGAAAGTTCCGTAGGACGGTATTTTAAATAAAGACTCATTTCAAATCTGCTTTTAATTCATTTGTTATTTTATCAAGAATTTCTTTTTCTAAAATTACAATTGTTTTGTGTTTATCATGCGTTCTCCAACATTCCCCTTGTAATATAAAAGTTGGTAAATATATAGTAAACATTATTTTCCATCCTGTTATTAAATAATCCCTCAATCCTTGTGATATGCCAGGAAAATCCGATGTTGTAACATCTATTTTTTCTTCTTTAATCTGATTTATAACAACATTCATCCCTCTTTTATTTTATTTACAGATTTTAATGCCCAACCTACATACCCAAAAGCACAAGCATTTGGTAATTTATAACTATCCCTGTCATCACTTTCGACAAGATGATACTCGTAACCATATTTCCTGATTATCTTTTCAGGTTTACCTATGATAGATTCTTTTGCTTTTGCTTTTGCTTTCATAGTACATTATACAATTAATTTTCCAATTAAGATAGTAAAAACTGAAATATCTTTCAACTATTCCTCAATTTTTTCTGACCAAGGTTGATCTACACTCCCAATTGAAAAATCCACAGCAAGTGGTACATTAATCCATTTCCAAGCATTAGGAAGATCCTCTGTTGCTATCTTGTTAATTCTCTCCTTTAAAAAAGCACACTCATCGGGCAAAACTGTCAAAATTTCCGAATCATGAATTTGCCCAATTAAACGTGAACTTAGTTTTTCTTTAATAATCATAGCATCTGTATCAATGAAAGTTTTTAGTAAACAATGAAATGCTGACCCCTGTCCTGGATAATTGCAAACTTCTTTCTTGTTCATCACTCCTGAACACTGAAACCCCGTAAGCATTGTAAAATACCCGTACTTGCGATAGGTTTTCCACCACATATCCTTCCATTCACCATACTCCTGAAACCTGTTTCCCCAAAAGTCATCTTCAATCTCTTTGATATGATCTACAAAATTGTCAAACGACTTTATCCCTTTACTTATTAAATGATCAGATAAATGAGTATCCCCAAACTTTAACCCTTGTCCTGCTTTCCATTTTCCCTGTGGGAGCTGCCACTGTGTACAAGCCATATTGTTTGCACAATTCTTGTAATAATCACCGTAGAATTGTGGAAACACAAAACCATTCTTTGCTGTATATCTTAAACCTTTATGAATAGACTTGTCATAATCATCGAGTTTAAATATTTGTATCGCCATGTCCCTATGCATATCCGTAGTAGGGTCAGAAACATATTTAACAAGGTTTGTATCCTTATTGTATGCACAATTTATGGCTACCTCGATACCCTTGAAGTCTACTTCCATAAACTGATAACCCTCTGGGGGAATGATTGCTGTACGAACAATTTTCATTGCCTCAGGGTCTCTCTTGGGGGCGTTTTGCATGTTAGGATTGTTGGAACTTGACCTATAGCTAACCACCAAATACAAATTGTAACTTGGGTGAAGCACCCCATCTACCTGTTCCGTCAAGAAACCATGAAGCACATCCTTACACTTCTTCAACTTCCCCTTTTGTGCCAAGGCTTTCAGTTCAGGAATATTCAAAGCATCCAAAGCCTCTTCGTCAGTAGAACCTTTACCGGTTTCGGTAAGTTTTGTAGGTTTCAGCTTTTTGATATTGTAGAGATAGTTGGAAAGTTGTGTAGGAGAATTGATATTGACTTTTCCACTTGTGGAATGTTCCCAATGACGAAAGAATGTAGTTTCCTTAAATTCTTCTTCCAAGGATGTCATCTTCCGTTCAAGTTGATGGATTTTACGTTCACAATATGGCACGTCAATTCTAAATCCTTGACTTTCTGCTCTTTGTAAGGCTAAAGTTCCTGCATGCAGCAAGTCATATGCATCTTTTGTATGGGGATTATATATCATCTTTTTACTTTCTTTGCTGTTTGAAATGCTGCTTCCCAATGCATACCATTTTTAATACATTCCATAAACTTCTTGCTTTTATATGACTTAAACACATCCCAAATTACAAAATCTATAAAATGTAAACTCCTTGCTGTTTGTATAGCAGCCAAGAATTTCCCCTTATCATTTTTATTCATCATTTTGGTTCTTTAACAATTACAAATCTGTCAGAACATTTATTCAAATCAGTACTAACTTGATATTTACATGGATCAATTGTAAATACAGTTAAATAACAATATTGAGTATTATTATTTGATATTCTACCTCGTTTAATAACTCTCAAAACTAATTCAAAGGCTTCATCAGCAAATAAATCACTTCTGTTGTCAATTATAATTTTATTCATCTTCTTCGTCCTCAATATAATTTAAATCGTTCAACAAATCTATTTTCACACACTCCAACAAACCTATCATCTCATATCCATTATATCCTGTCCAAAGTGCAATTTCATAAATCACTTTATGTGCAAACTCTCTTTTTTCATCTTCATCAAGTTTATCAATGTGTTCCTTGACAGCTTTCTGCCAATCCTCAACTGGTGTTACTTTTGATTTTAGGGTCATAATAATCCAAGTGTAGGTTGTTGATTTTCATTGAAGTTTTTACCTTTATGAACTTTGCTGATATTCTTTTTTGCTAATTCTCCTTCTTTTGTTTGATAAAATGCTTTGAGAGATTCTGATATTTTATTACATGTATCCCTTGTTAATACTGCTCCTGTTCTTGTAGGTTCCCTATTTCTTGCTATTTCTTTAAATATTTCAATAGTTTCAGGTTTATGATGTTTTCCAAACCAATGATTGTCTTCCCCTAATCTTTTTCTTTTTTGTCTTGATTCATCAGAACAATTTAAACCATGTATTCTTGCATGTTCACTTTGGAACAATACTTGTAAATTTTCAGGTCTGTCATCATCAACAACACTATTGATATGATGTACAATTTCACTCTTTTTAGTTTTCTTCCTAATTGTTCTTCCATTACTAATCTGTACCTATACACAGATTTTTGATTTACACGAATTAAAACTCGTCCACTTGGTTCAATTGTCATACCACCCTTCCAATTACTATTCAGATCCCCTACTCGTGATTTCCTTTTTCCTTTTTTCATGACATTTGTTTTTTAGCTAACTTATAAGTAAAAAAAGCATCAAGTGCATTATATTTTAATAGTTTTGCTTTACCCGATTCTGTTGAAATTAATTCTTCAATATGATTTATAGAATTTGCGTTTTTTTCTTCCTTTGCTTTTAAATAAGGTTCAATTTCCGAACTGTAATCAAACACCCCAAAATTTACAAATGTCTGAAATTTTAATGAAGTTATCCCTGAACGATTATCTTCACAATGACACATTAACATTGTATCCAATTGCCATCCCCGAACAACTATACCCAACTTGCTTTCAACCCAAGAATGTTCAAATTTTAAATTGTGTGCATATTTACCTATGTTGGGGTTTGTTAATAATTCCACAAGTGGAAGCCTCAAACTTCTCTTCTGAGGCATCATAAAAACAAAAACCCTTTCTTCACTATCACAAATAGCAACTGATATTATCTTACTTTCCTGTGAATGGCTTTTAATAGAATTTGTTTCTATGTCCCATGCAAATGGTTCAGTTATTGTCCTTAGAATTTCTAAGTCTTCTATGACTTCAATGGAAGATTCTTTGTATATGGGAAACTCTCTCATAGATTATATTTTATATATTCTTCCATAGTTTCTGTTGTTTTTGGACAAACAAGAATACCAAGTTCTTTTGCTAATTTAATTTCAGCTTTCATTCCCTCGCTTATCTTATTTCCATACAACCACATTTCATTTACGAAACCTGCTTTTAACAAAGCTATATCATTTTTTATACCTCTTAATCTTTCAATAGGATTGTCATCATCCAAAGAATAACAATCCACTACATAATGTGCAAAAGGTAAAATGTCAGGGTAGTAAAGATTAATTTGACGAATGATACTTTGTATCTTTTTCAGATTTCCTGTAATGTCTCCCGAAACAGGGTGTGCTATGTAAACTATTTTCATAATTCAAATAAAGTATTTTGAACAGTTTCACTACTTGATTCTACTTTTAACACTTTTTCCTTTTTTACTTTAGGCACAGTTACTTTTCCAACTGTGTGGGCTTTTATTCTTGCTTCTGCAATTTTCAAATAAGGTTCTTCTTTCTCAATTCCAATAAAACTAAAAGAATTTATTTTTGCAGCAATTCCTGTACTACCACTCCCCATGAAAGGATCTAAGATAATCCCGCCTTTGGGAGTGATCAATTTACAGAGGTAACTCATTAATTTTATGGATTTTACCGTAGGATGGTTGTTCTTCCCTGTACGGGAAACCATTCTTGTTGCAATTCTACCTCTGTCACTTTCTTCTGTACACCAAGGACGTGGACTGTCAAACTTTTCTTCTATTTCACCACAACCAAACTGACGTTCACTTGGAGAAGGCTTAGAACAATAGAAAAACCTTGCTGCTGATTTATCATTTTCTTCTCTTGCTATTGCATCAAAACGTGGGGTTTGTGTTCCACAAATCCCATTTGGAGATTTTATAACCCTTGTATGATTTGTAAGATCCCCTTGCTGACCCCCTGCATTTGGGAAATATGAAAGGACTTCTTCTGAACCATCATGAATAAGATTACTTGGAAATCTGCCTTTTTCTGATGAACTAACCCTTTCTCTTTTTGACCCACTTACAACCCAACCTGCATTTTCAGTTGACCATGTACCCTTCCCTCCTAAACGAGAATCTTCCCCTGTTTCTTGTAAAGGGATTCTGCACATTTCAATATTCAACCCCCCTGTACCATGTTTTAACACGTTTTCTGCTATTGTATTTTCACTTATGGGTTTCCTTACCAACCACCAACATTCAACAGCAGGTTTAAGTGCTGTACCCCAACCTTCAAATACAGAAGTGCCTTTGGTCAAATCAAATTCTTTTTCCCCTGCAAAGTTAGCAATACTCCCTGCTGTTAAACCTGCTTTTCCTTTTCCTATAACTTCTCGTTTAGTTTCTTCTATATTTTCAAATGGTAAATTTAAAAAGGTTTTTATTTTATTAAATTGATCAATAGTTATCCCTTGTGTCTTTTGTTTATTCCATAACCACCCCGTAGGATTTCCATTTTTACTTGGAAATAACATTGTTAATTCCTTTCTACTTATACCTTTTTCATCAGCAACTTCTAAAATATAATCTATAAACCAAGATAAAGATTGTCCACCTATTGCATCCACAGCTTTCCCAATGTTCATACTTTTCGGAAAGCCAGAATTACCTGTAATAAATATTTTTCCATTTCTTCGAGCAACAAAAGCTCCTGTGGGAACTTCTACACACCACACATTTCCTTTATATTCTATTTCTGTAACTGTCGCTGTTGTCCCTCGTACAGTTTGTGTTCCTGATTTGTTTTGAATAACATCAGATTTAAAGGATCGTTGTTCGTTGGGTTGTGATCTATGTGATGAACTGTTTCCGTCCGAAGTAAAGGACGTTGAAGCTGCATGGCTACAATAAGACGGTGTTCCATAACATACCCATCTTTTCGTGCCATAGATAAATACTCTATTGGACATCTGACATATTTTACCCCAACATAATTCCCATGTGTTTTGAAATATGTTACACCACCTTTCCATGCAGGATTTTTCTCTAATTTCATGCCCTTTTTGGGATTTTTCTTCCCTTTGCCATTTGAACAAAAAAGAAGTAAGTGTTTGGAGTGTTCTTTTGCACGACAAGAATAACTGCAATATACCTTTTTGCTGTACTTGCGTTGTTTCTTCCTCATTTCCACTATTTTTCCACAATGTGCACAAGGTTCTTTTATCCAAGGTGCTGTTCTTCCATGAGAAACTCCTTTTTTTGCTTTGGATATTTGTATGCCTCTGCATACGATAGAACAAGTCTTGTTTCGTAATGCTTTTTCCTTCGTGTATGTTGGAAAGGGTTTCTGGCAAATCTGACAGACTTTCCAAAAAGGGTATGTTCTCTTGCTGTTCCAATGTTTCGGCAAAAACAAATTCCTTTCTTCCGCTTCGTTCAACAAGGACACGATGATTTCTGGAGACGATTTGATCTGTATGATCTGATTGTATTCTGTAAGCGGGATATTTGTTTTCATAGAAGTATTTTTTTGTTGGTTTGTGAAATTCAAATCTATTTTCTTCACAAAGGTAACACAATACGGGATATAAACAAATATTTTTATGGTAATGTTCCCACCCATTAATTGTTAATATTTCTGTATCTTCCGACAAACACCCGAAAACATGATACACACAATCCCTCACCTCAAACCCCACATCTTCCAATGCCACTCCTGTCCAATGTGAGGTTCTGGGCAATGCCCAAACTAAACAATGACCTCCAGGCTTTAAAACTCTTTTTACTTCAACAAAAATACCACTAAGCCATTTTATCCATAAATCTCTACCACCTTTATCTGAATCCCACGAACGCCCCATGAAGGCGATGCCCGCTGGGGGATCGCTTACAACAGAATCAACAGAATTATCTTCCAAAGTCTTTAAAATGTCTGCACTATCACCAAGAAGAAGTTTTATCATACCACTAAATTTATTATCTGTTTCAAATCATTTACCCAAACTGTATTCTCTGCGGTAATCTTGTCAAACTCCCCAAAACTCCTTTCCACATATTCAGGACTAAACACAGGGCAAATCCAACACTGGAAATTCTGGTCGGGAATCGTCCAACCTCTCCACTTGTTAATCCCTCCTAAATCCCTTTTCCACCTTTGTCCAATCACCGTCTGTAAAGGTAAGTTACCAAATAGTAACACCACTTTAGGTTGATGTTCCTGTATTGCTTTCAATACAAATTTTCGGCAGCAATCAACACTATGTGCCGTATATTTGTTATCAGGAAAACAAGAAAGAGCATGGATATTGTAACAGTCCCCAAGTATATCTACACCCAAGGATTTCAAAGTTTTGGTTACAAGCCTGCCTGATTTACTCTGAAACATTCTTCCTGCTTTATCATCCTCAAAGGGGGGGTACTCAAACACGTTGAGAATATGCTTCTTGCCGGTGCCCTGCACTTTCATCCAAGGAGAGTTACAATTTTGATATAATCCGCAAGAATGGCAACTCAATGTTTTACCACCAGGTCTGTTGATAGATTGCACCTCTGTCTTTGAGAAGATCCCTTCCTGTGTCATTGTTTTCCACCTCTTAAACTAACAACATATTTCCAATTTCCACTTTCAAACTTCAACATCCTACCACAATGACTGAAAACATTAGTTTCTTTCAGAATGTCTTTCAGCAAACTTGGAGTAATATCAAACTGAACCTCCTCACCTTTATAAATTTCATTGGGGACCTCCTCCTTGAACCACCCTGTTTCGCTTTTGCTTTCAACCCTGACTTTTCCCTTGTCCAATATAATCGAAATATCCTCGTCTAACTGACTGTCCCTTTTCGCAAAAATCCCTGCTCTATCGAGCACTTCTGTAATTCCATCAGGCAAACTTACTTCATTTCCACTTTGGTTCAGTAGTTTACTTGTGTCTGGAAATTTATCGTCAATCACCCTGCAACTCATCATGGTTTTGTCCTCTGTTATAAAGTGTACCCACCCACCATCAAGTGCTACCTTAACAGGTTCAAGTTTCAGAAGTTCCAAGACACTACTTTGAGGTATCAAAAATGTTCCTGTCGGAAATTCCCCTTCTAACATCCAACGTGCCACCCTGTAATTGTCACAACCCTCTATAAACCCCACAGCATTAATGTGGACACAGGTAAGGACAGGTTTGGACATATCCTTTGAACAGGAACTTACAACGAAGCGTAAGGCCTCTTTAAATCCTTCTGGAAGGATTTTCCACTCGGATTTCCTTTCCACTTCGGAAAGTGGTAACTTTATCTCCGTTTGAAGTATAAGACCTGCTTTTGTCTTTCCTGAAGTTATCAGTATCTCATTTTCGCTGACTTCAAGAGAAATTTCCTCTTGCTTTAGCTTTTTGAGCAGTTGATAGAGTTCAGTGGCTTGTACTGCACCTGTAATATTCAGATTTTCCACAGGCGAAGCGATTGATATTTCGTCATTATACGTTACTACATTTCCTTCTAAAAAACAGAAGGAGGTACTTTGTTGAATAGTTTCTTTACTACTCAACCCTGGCTTAACCCTCTCCAAAGCATTTTGTAAGTCTGTTTTGTTAATTTTCATAGTTATAAATTAAAAAATGTTTCTGGACGATTTAAAATTTCTGTTTGTTTACCTAAAGCACAATTTAAAATATGCAACCCAAGTTGAGGATTTACACAATTACGAAGTATCTTATCCCTTCTGGAAGTAAATTTATATCCTGTTATATCAAAACCATGTAAATTCTGCCATTCTTCTTTATTCCCTCTATTTATATCTGCATCCTCAAATTTTTGTTGTTGGATAGTGTAATTAGACCAGAATAAATGTCTCCCAAGTTTTACAGAAGGTACAATTAAAGGTGTGTAATATGGTACAACATTTTCCACTACCCACAAACCTTCAAAATAGTGTTCTAAAAATATAATTTCCTCATAAAGTTTCATATCTGGAAATACCGGTTTTATTTTTCCATTTGGTTTACTCCCCCAAAACCTGGCACGACTATGTGAAGGACAATTTATAGAACTCCAAATAAAGTCATATTCAAAATAATGATTTAGTAGATAATCATGAGCATCTGTAATTATCATTATATCTTTGGGAAAGTGTTCTTGGTAGAATTTAGCTATTTCAGGATTGTTTTCAATAGCAGTTACTTCAACACTTTCCCAAAGTTTTCTATTCCCCCCTAAGCCACTATAAAGGTTTAGTACTCTCATTTTAAACCAATTTCTTTTATATTTTGTAATAATCTCAACAATTCATTAGTTACTTGTTTATCTATTTTAAAATCTATGGAAGATATTTTAATAAAATCCTCCATATTTTCTATTTCTTGAATCATGTATAATATTTGTTCCATTTTCTACACTTTTAGGTACAGTACCCATAAATTTGAACCAGTAAAACATCTGCTAACGCAGAATCTTATTTTCAGTTGCTAACGCAAATTTCAGAACTCAAATCTTCAATTCAGGGCTCCTGCAAGTGCCCCCTACCCCCAAAAAAGTGAGGGATTTTACAGAATTTTCTGTCTTGCAGTGTGCCCATCATCGTTAGTTTTCGTTAAAATTAAGTTTTTTAGCTTAGAAGCATCCTTTGTTCGGGAGTGTCTTTTGATATTTGGCTTTGACTTACCAACGTAAAAAAACACATTATGGGGGGAGTAAGTCTGGATTACTGCTCACTGTTAGGTGGGAAAGTACCTTACTCCCTAACCATAATGGTATATCAATAAATTGTGTTTTTGTAGCCATACTGAGCATATAATCCAGCCACAAAGATAAACAATTATTTTAATATCAAAGAACTTTTGTAATTATTTTTTAAAAATTTTAATACCCGTACCCGTACCCGTTCCCGTACCCGTTCCCGTACCCGTACCCGTTCCCGTACCCGTTCCCGTACCCGTTCCCGTTCCTGTACCCGTTCCCGTTCCCGTTCCCGTTCCCATTCCCGTTCCCATACCCGTCCCCGTACCCGTCCCCGTACCCGTCCCCATCCCCGTTCCCGTACCCGTTCCCATACCCGTTCCCATACCCGTTCCCGTACCCGTACCCGTCCCCGTTCCCGTACCCGTTCCCGTACCCGTTCCCGTATAAATTTTGAGTATCCTCAAAATTCATAGCAATCCTTACAGAAGCCATTTGGATTTATTTACAGTTATAGTATGTACAACCGTAAGCCAATCAAATTCCACAACACCATCACATTTATCGAGTTTTGTAGAACTTGTAACACCATTCACCAGTTCTTGAAGCCCTTTTGTAGTCCCCCAAACCCGAATACAAGAAGCATTGTGGAGTTTACAATCAGTTCCATTTCTTTCAAAACGACCAACATACACCCACCCTCTTTGGAGGATTACAATTTTAATATCCCCATCATATTCTTTTACTGAATTTTTAGGAACATAGGTTACACCATCAATAACAATCTCATTAATTTTTGGATTCATTTTTTAATTTTTAAATTTATATTATTAAAACTCCTTTTACCGAAATTTCATCTTCCCCTAAAAATACAACAAGACCAAAGGCTTTGAGCACATCAAGAGTGTTCATAACAACCTTTTCCATTTCTTTCATATCAGTTTTTCCTCCCCAATCTTCAAAGAGAATATCAGATTCCTCAATCAATTCCTGCATTGTAGTACTTGCACTCATAAAACCTTTTGCCACCTCTGCCACAGCTTCCAACCTTGTTTTCTTTATTTCCTTAACCTCTTTTACAGGTTTTTTCTTTTCCCTTACCTCTTTTGCAGCTTTTGAAATTGTCTTCTTGCCCGACTTCACTTCTTCCGTAGCCACTGCATCAGTCAGTACTGCCCTTGCATCACTCACTTTTGTCTTGGTAACTTTCAAAGTCTTTGCAGTTTTCACATGACTTGGTTCCTCTTTCTTTTCTTTGTTCCCACCTTTTGCTCCTGCTTCTTTCCTTGACATCTTCTCATCCAATACCTCAATACAAGATAGTATCTCACTATCAGTAATATTTCTCCTGTCCCTCTGTGCATGAATAGCATACTCCAAAGCCTCTTGCTGATCAAAGAACTCTTTCACTTCAACAGGCACTTCTTCAATTTCAAGTTCTCGTGCAACGAGAAGTCTTGTATTGCCATCTATCAACACATTTCCCCAAAGAATTACTGGAAAAGCCCTGTCAAATCCATTTTCTTCCATGTCAGATTTGATTTTTTCTCTTGTAAGTGGGTCAATTTTAAATAACCCACTAAAAGGCTCTTTTGTGATGATTTCTGACACTTTCATCATTTTTGATATGAGAGTGTCACTTTTGGTTTTGGATGCCCCTTGTGCTTCGGGAAGGGCATTTACAACGATTTTTTCCTCCACAATCTTGTCAGTGTTGGGAGTATCACTTAAAATCTCCAACATGTCATTTTTGAGAAATTCAACTTCTTTGTAGGACATCAGGTTTCCCCTTATGGACTTGAAAGCATCTTCTGCCTTGGCAATGTTCCTGAGTTCTTTCAGGGTATCAGCCTGTGCAATGTCATCTGCAAGAGTATCCCCTGTTGGTGCAGGATTGTCTGCAAGTTCCTTGATAATATCCTCTGTGAGTTCGGTGAACTTATCAGAATCATACCTGTCCTTTGCTGCTGTGAGGATGAAAGATTTCAGTTCATCTTCTGTCTTTGTGTCTTCAAGTTGAATAGGAATTTTGTCAGTCTGGTTGTTTACTAACTCCATGACATCTATCATTTCCCTTGCTGCTACGAATAAATCATCTTTTGTAATTTTCATAATTTTACTTCATTTTAGACATTATACAAATTTAATTTGACTTTATTTAAAATTTTTGAATCTATTTTTAGTAGTTTTCAGTTATTTTCCAATTAGTTTTTGTTTTTTCCTCATTTTGGAAGAAGTGAATAGAAAAAGTTTTAAATTGTTTACCTCCACTTCTCTGTTTATCTTTCTTCAAAACGAACCAAGCCTCACCATTGTCCACATCACATTTCTTATGGGAATCAAGTTTAAATATGTTCTGTGCCATTGCCCCCATTGCAGAAGCACCCCTCAACCCTGTCTTTGAACTTTTCCCTGAATGGTGTAAAAGCAAACAAGCCACGTTTAGTGCCCTAAGATCCCTCAAGAATGGGTTTACTTTATATCCCCACTCACTGTTATCATTTTCATTTGCTAATCCAAACAAGGTACTCACACTGTCAAGAATTATGAGTTTGTAAGTTGGGTGATCTTTTAACCAAGACACAATTTCAAGTTGATTTTTCCTATTACCAAGATAAAACACATCTTCTGTTTTGATTTGATAATCAGGGATTGAAAGTATTTGCATTTTGTGATCCCTATGCTGAATACCAAGCCACTCATACTGCTTTATACGTTCTACCATTTCTTTTTCTCCAAGTTCCCCATCAACATATAAACACCCTGTTGGTGTTTTAACAAACCATTCTCCTATTTCACAGTCACTGGTATCAAACTCTTTCAACCCACACATATATCCCACGAGAATTGAAAGCAGGGACTTCCCCACACCATAGTTTGCATAGATGATTGTTATCTGTCCTTCTTTAAGCCAAGGGTGCATAATTGTTGTTGGTGTGGGTGTTTCATCTTTTTTAAGTTTTGCTACAGTTGAAATATATTTTGCAAGTTTCCCTATTTTACTTGGGGGTTTGTATTCCCTGATAAGTTTTTCTGCTTCTTCATGTTTATTTGCTTTTCTCAAGGCTTCCACGCTTTCGTGGAAAATTTGAAGTCCTCTGTCATTGAAGTATTTTTCTGTTTCTTCAACAAGATATTCTAAATTATAATTATCCTGTTTAAAATCAGTATATAAATTTGGAAGAAGAACTTCTTCAATCTCATTTGCAATATCAGGGTTAATTTTTGTTTCTTTAAGTTTGGAGTAATAAATATCTGCAATAGTATTTCCTGGAGCTTTTTTAAATTTCAAATAATATTCCCAACCCCAAGACAAAATCATTTTATCTGTGGAGGATTCAATCAAACCAATATCCCAAATTTTTGCAACTTTATCACAAAACTCTGTGGAGGTTAATAAACCAAGTGTTATTTTTCTTTCAACAAAAGTATTTGGGTGTCCATGATCTTCTGAGTATTTTATAGCCATATTTTATTTTTTAAGTTGAAATTTACTTATACAAGCATTACAAATATTTGAATGAAATTCTTCACAATCTCTACAACCCTGTTTACCTTCTGCATAATCTACACCAAAAACCCAATTTTCAGGACATGAAAAAGTTTGCTTATCTTCATCAAAATTATAAGATACCATTTCTTTTGGATCATCTAACCACCGACTTTGATTTAACCAAGTTGTTGGTACAGGTATAAATTTTTTGTTCTGCCAACGATCTGATTTTTTTTGATCATGTATAGCTTTTCTTAATTCTTTCCACACAGGACGATTTTCTTTTCTTGAACAAATTTGATTCCATTTTGAAAGAGCCTTTCCTTTATCTGTTTTCTTTGGGTATAGTTCCCAGAAGTCTTCAAACAATTTTGGTGTTATAAAACCGTTTTTTTCTTGGGAGGTTTCTTCCCCCTGTACCCCCTTTAAAAAATTATCTATATCTTCATCTTCACTATGATTTTCATATGTTGTATCATATGATTTTTTCTTTTTCCTGTTTTTTCCTCTATTTTCACAATATTTATTACGTTTATCTATTTCTATTTCAAGACGTTCATTAAAATACTTTCCTTCATTATCCTGAATGAACTTAGAAAACACATCTTTATCATATGTTTTACATATGTTTAACATATGTTTTTCTTCTAAATGTCCTTTTTGATGTTGTAAACAGAGTAAACGAACATACATTCCTACCTGTTCATCTGACATGAAAATAGTACCTGTATAGAAGTCATTTGTATAGAATAAAAATGCAGGATCTTTAGCCATTCTTTTTTTTATTAAGTTCAAGATTAGAATGGCAGGTTTCACAAAGAGTTATTAAATCCTCATCAGGATATTCCCAAGGTTTATTTCCTGAAATATATTTTTTATGGTGCACATTTAAAACATTTTGGTTATCCCCACATTGTCTACAACTAAAATTATCCCTTTGCATTATTTCTAATCTTTTCTTTTGCCACAAAGGATGTTGTAACTGTTCTTTATAAGTAAGAAAAGCATTTTTATTGTTTAATTTACATATTAAATATCTTGTTGTTATGTGCTCAATAAGAGATGTATTATCAATAATTGCACTAAAATGCAATTCTGCAAGTTCTATTTTGGTTTGAATAAGATATTTAACTTCATTTAAAAGAGCCTCTATTACTTCTAATGTTGGTGTAATATTTTCAACACACAATATATCCCATGCTTTTTGAGCTTTTTCTTTGTTATCATATTTAGAAAGTTCAAAAGGACACATCTTCCAAACTTTTTCAAAATGTGATGATTTAATTTTTGTATACCCCATTGAACTGTATTTTTTATTTAATGAAGTAATGTAATTATTTTTAGAATTTTCTAATTCAATCCTCATCTCTTTTGACATAATAAAAAACCCTTCATTTTCCATATCTATAAAATAAAAGCCCTCACAGGTTAATAAAAAATCCACTTGGGAATCCAGAGCGACCTGTACAACCTTTGTGGATAATCTATGCCTGTGAAGGCAGTATATAAAAAGACGTTAATTTGCAATCTCATATTCGCTCTGGTTTTTAAATACCCCTACAAAGTAACAACTAATAAATTTAATAAACAAACATTTTCCAATATTTCTTCTTTCACCCTTCTCAACCCACCACCTATTCTACTTTCCATCTTCACGATTATCAAAATCAAAAGAGTCAATTTTTGTTTCTTCTTCCTCAATTTTTTTAAGTTTGTACTTTAAAGAAACATCTTTTATAGTCTGATCGGAAATCATACTATCAGGTGAAAACTCATCAATATCATTTTCCTGAAACATTTCTTCATCAGGATAAACAATAGTTGTTCCATTTTCAGGTTCCTTTTGGGCATCCTTTCTTGCTTTTACAAGTGAAAAGACAAACCCAATAAAGGAAATAATTGTAATGTAAAGAATCCATTTCATGCTATAAAGTTTTTATGTTTAAGAAAATTTATTGTTTCTTTTTCCGGTTTTTCTATTTTATCACAAGTGTAAGTGCTTTTACAAGAAGGCATACCAAAGTACCAGATTCTCCATTTGGTTTTGTACATCAGTTTTTTAAAACTATCATCCCAATATCTTATCAACCCACAATGAACACAAACATCTGTACGAAACCCATCTGATTTTTGCCAAGAGTGACTCATTTCTTCAGTTTTAAAAGTCTTATTTCTTTCATTGGGACAGTTGTTACAAATCCTTTTGGGGAAAACAATTCTACTAAAGTTTGGTATCTATTTCCTGTCATATATATTGTTTCAAGATATAAACACCATTGGCTTGAGTCAAGATTTCTTTCATTTAAAGTGTATCCTTTAAATGTTTTTCCTTTTTCAGAAATCTTAAAGAAGTCTGAACTGATTTTTACAAATTTTATTTTCATTTCTTTATAATTTGATTCATAATAAAATAAGCAAAAGTAAGAATTGAAGATGCTATTAAAGCATATAAAAGAACAAATTTCCAAGAAACCCATATACCTGCATAATGGTGTTGTATTATTCCTATTATAAAAAACAGAATAAAAAAAGACATAAAAACAACAAAAATAAATTTTGTTTTCATAATTTTAATGTATTAATAGTTTATAGGGTATTCTCCAAAGAACTGTACCATCTTCTCCACAGATAACTACATTTTTATTATTATCTGCAAAGAATAATTCTGTTTCTTGAAATGGCATATCATTATAAGTACTTTTATAACTACAAAACATTCTCTTATTCATTGTATGAAAATGTTTTATAAATAATTTGTCCCCTTCATGATTTGCAGGAATAGATAAAATTTCTGTCATAATAGTTGTTTAACTAAATAATCAGCATCTTCCTGTTTCATACTTCCAGGATCATCTTCAATATCAACCCTGAAAGCATCTACACCTCTAAATTTCAATTCAGCCACAATTTTAGAAGCTTGCACTTTTGCTTGTGGGTCATCATCAAAACAGACGGCAACACGTTTGAAACTGCTTGCAATACATCTAACTTGTTTTGGTGTGTATTTAATCCCTGAGACGGCAAAGGCATTCGTGCCCAATCTCCATACATCAGTGGGTCCTTCGACACAAATTGCTGTTTCTTTCCACTTTTCTTGTTTTCCATACAATATACTTTTGTGTGGTATTAATTCCCTGTCCTTTGGGCAAGTCCTGTATCTTCCAGGATCTTTTCCTGTAATATCCCTACTGTCAAAACTGACTTGCTTACCTTCCCAAATGAAAGGAATAACAATTCTGAATTTGTAATCAACTAAATGTTCTTTTCCTCCATCTCCTGTTGAAAGTTTGCTGTAAACACCGGTTCCAAGAAGTCCCCAAGTCTTTTCAAGATAATCAGGATCAAAGTTACGTTTTTCCAGATAATGCCTGTGATTTGCTTGCAAAGGTTCACAGTTGGAAGGTAGTCTGAATGCTTTTGCTCGTATTTTGACAATTGGTTCTTTTTTGAGTGTTACAGTATCATATCGTTTGATGATAGCTTTAAGTTCTTCGTAGTTATTTATTTTGAGAAGGGCAGAAAGGACTTTATAAATGGAATTTCCACCACATCTGTAACAGGAATAATAGTTACCTTCTAAATTAAAACCAAGGTGTAATCCTTCATGTTCACCAATGCAAAGAGGGCATTCAATATTTACCCATCCAGGACGGCAGTGTTTGTGCCCCTCTGTTTGATAAGGTATTCCAAAATCCTGATAAAGCTGTATGATATTCATGGTTATAAATTAGTCCCAATAAGTTTTTTGTATTGAAATATAGGGATAAATAAAAACCAGTAGGTGATTATTAAATGATCTTCAATATGTTTTTTCTTATCATATGTAGAAGGCCCACTTATGCTATAACTTCTTTTTCTATGTTCTGTTTTTGTAATCATTTTCTTACGGTTTTAATTTATTTAATAGGAAGGTAGTGTTCTATTGTTTTTAATATTTTCGTTTTTGTATCAAGTAATACTTGTCTGTAACGTAAATATTTGTATATTCCAATTACTGTTAAAGGTTCATTTTTACCGCATCCAAAAAAAGGAGGTTTGTATAAAGGTTCCCTTCTTTCTTTTCTATTTGGGAAGTTGTGAAAATACCCTGTGGGTATGGGATTTTTAACATTTCCCATATTGTCATACTCTTTTACATAAGGTGTGTTTTTCATTTTATTTCTTTTTAGGTGTAAAATAATAAATTGTATCTGTACTTATAAGATTTCCATTTATAAATTCTTGTTTAATTTCTGTTTTTAAAGAGTACTCTTTTGAATGTTTCGGTGATTTATAAGAGAACTCAACAATGAGTATTACACCCATTATACCACAAAAATACATTAACATAATTTTAATAATTTTCATACCATCCTTTTCTGATAGTAATACAAAAAAATAAAAGAAGGCAGAAATTAAAAAAAGGATAATTCCAATAATTAGTGTTGTCATAATTTTAAAGATTTAGTTAATTTAACAAGCAGAAGTATATTGATTATACGGATTTTCTATATTCTTTTTAATATGTTCAAGAGCAGCAATAACAACATCTACACTTTCTTTATTATAGAAATTGAGTCTTACCGCTGGGAGGTCTTCAATCATGTTTAAATCATTTTCTAAAGACATTCCTACAGTTCTAAATCCAGTTAACGGTTGTAAAAGTAAAGATGTTTTAGGGTCAACCCCAACAGACACAATTCCATTTTCTTTTGTTTTAGAAAATTCAACATCTGTGACTAAGCCTTTTTGAATTATCATTTTAGTAAGTATTTAATTTAACATTATACAATTTTTATTTGACTTTATTGCAAAACAGTTTGCAATTCATACAAACCAACTCTTATTTTCTTTTCATCCCAACCTCTTCTGATAAGAGTTTGTGTAATTTTCTTTTCTCTTTCTTTTGGTTTAGCAAAGATATAAAATCCCGACCGTTCAAACATGATTTTTGCTATCTGTTGAGCCTCAAAAGACAAAGCATCAAAGAAATTTGAAACAGACAAACCCGATTTGTTTAGAACTTCAGGAGTTTCAATTGACATCATTTCAAGATAAGGTTTTTCAAGTTTCACATAGTTTTTCAGGTGTGAAGAAACACAATACCAAATGTAGGTTGAAAGTTTGGATTTGTTTGGGTCGAAAGTTTTCATTGCTTCAAGATAGGCTACATAGGCTTCCTGAAACAGGTCATCAAATTCTACCCCTGTTGTTGCAGAGTAAGATGATGCTAATTTTTTTAGAAGTTTCTCGTTTTCCATATAGATTAGATATTTATAATTATTCTTTTTTCTTTAGGTATTAAATTGCAAATTTCTTCAAAAGTAGGAGGTAGTTTTTCTTTAAGAAATTCCTTTTTTAAATTATCTACAAAAGCAAATTCGTGTGTATATACAGGACGTTGCAATACTGTTTCTATTGCTCTATGAAATTCTCCAAAAGGCATACAAAGACGATCTGTAAATAATTGAAATTTTACAATTTCCTCATCTGTCATGTCTTTCCATATTTCTGAATTTGCTATTTTTATAGCTTGTTTTTCTGTCATTTGTTTCATAATTTCTAATTTTTAAGTTAGTTTATTTATTATTTGGTTGTGGAAAATATATAATTTCTCTTTTATCTTTCCAAGGGGAATCTACCCAAACAAAAATAGAATCATTTATTTGTTTAATGTGAAATTCATTTTGAAGTGCATCTTTTTGACCTTCAAAATAACCATATTCTTGTGCTTCTTGTTGTTGTTTTCCAAGGCTTTTTAGAAAATTATTTCCTGTTATATACAAAAGAAAAAAAGCACTTAAAATAAAAATAATACCTACAAATGTTTTCATAATTTCTGATTTTTAAGTTTATAAATAGGATTTCATAATTTCATAAAGTAAATTTTCTTGTTCTGTTTTTTTTCCATCAAGAACAGAGTCAGTTATTTTTCTTTTGCTGTCAATAAGTTTTGCAATTTTTTCTTCAATGGTATTCTTTGCAAGCAAAAAATGTACGTTTACAGAATCCTTTTGTCCTATTCTGTGACATCTATCCTCTGCCTGACTCACATGACCACTATGCCAAGGGAGTTCAAGAAAAACCACATTAGAAGCAATTTGAAGATTTATTCCTGTCCCAGCAGCCTGTATATTTCCCACAAATAATTTGCATTTAGGATTGTGTTGAAATATATCAACAGAACGTTGTCTATCTGGAATTGTAACAGATCCATCTATCTTAACTGCTATATGTTTAAATTCTTCCATTAACTTATCAATAACAAACTTGTGTGTACAAAAAACTACTAATTTGTTATCAGACTCAAGAAAGTTTTTTATCCATTCAATTGCTTCTGTTAACTTCCCTTTTACTGCAAGTTGTTTGAGTCCTTCAATCTTTGCAAGTGCCTCAACAGATTTGATCCTTTGTGCTGCTTCAATTCCTTTTTCACGTCTGACATAAGCAATAAAGTCCTTCTCAGCTTCTCTATATTCTTCTGTATTGTCCAAAGCAAGAGGAACAAAGGAATATATTTTGTCAGGGAGTTCTTTCAGAACATCTGCTTTTTTACGTCTTAACATTACAGTGCTTGTAAGAGTATTATGAAGTTCATCAGTATGACTTGCTCCATTTACATCTATGCCAAATCCATTATTGTGAGCATCGCAGTAACGTCTTGTAAAATTTAGGTAATGTGGAAACAGATTTTTATCAAGTATTTGTAGAGTATTATAAATTTCAATTGGTCTGTTTACAATTGGTGTACCGGACAAAGCAATTATATGAGGAACATCTTTGCAAAGTTTCTTAACTGCTTTTGTTCTTCGTGTTGCTGATGATTTTATAGAATGGGATTCATCAAGGATAATAATTTGTGGTTTTAATTTTTTCAATTCTTCAACCCAAGCAAACACAATATCATAATTGATAATAAGAATTCCCCCTTTTGTTTTGTAAGGAGTAGTACCTGAAAGTACTTCTGTTTTTGGATTTGTTAACCAATTTTCCATTTCCCTTTCCCAATTCAGTTTTAATGAAGCAGGACAAACAACAATAACAGGAGTTTTATCTCTGTGCAAACTTATGTAACCTATTGATTGAATGGTTTTTCCGAGTCCCATTTCATCCGCAATTAAACATCGCCCATTTTTGTTTTCAATAAAAGCCACACCGAGAGTTTGGAAAGGTCTTAAAGTCCCTTTCAATTCAGGGATTCCATTAATAACTATTTCTTTAGTTACCTTATTGTTTTGTAACAGATGATCCTGTAATTTACTATCAATCAAAAATCCCCAAGATTTCAATTTGTTTACAGTTTCTTCATGTAAAGGAGCAGACCAGCATTTGTCAGCAGGATGCCATAACCTTCCGGGAAGTTCTCGGACTTTGTTAAGGAGAGTAATTTCATATTCAAAAGTTATTTTTACAACCTTTTCTCCTTTGTTGTTTTCTGCTATTGAGGCAATGTTTTTAGTCATTGGTTTAATAATTGTAAATCTTGTAAATCCTTCTTAGTACACCTTTCAAAAAATTGAACATATTCATCAATTGTTATATCACACAATCTGATTTTACCAAATGCTTTATACAAAGGTTGATTATCAAAATTTTTATCCATATAATCAAGAAGATAATAATATGTTCTTGCTGCTACTTGTTTTCCGTCTGCTAATTGTTTCATATTCTATAATTTTCAACAATGGTTTGTAATTTTGAAATAAATTCAGGAATTTTGTTTCCTTCAATAGTACAGATATAAGATCTTCCTATTAAAATTGTGGTGTCCAAATATTCCCCGTTTTCAACATCTGAAATTGTGTGAATTTCAGAATCTCCAAATGTGTAATATCTTTCTGTTGTCCTCATATTTTTAATTCATTTGAAGTTTCCAATTTCTTTTTGATTCCTTTCTTATCCTGTTTATTCTTTTTCTTGCCTGACGTAAAGAAGAATACAGTTCAGGATTTTCATGCAAAAAGTCAAGATTTTCATCTCTTATTTTGTTTAATTCCTGATTTGTTGTGGCTTCCATCATTTGCCCCATTAATTCTCTTTTCATCTTTTTCTTTTGTTAAGTTTTCCATATCCATTTTAAAACATAAGTCTGCCAAATAAGGTTCATTTCATGCTTTTCTGCAATGCAGACAATAGTATTTTCGTTTTTTAGTTTTCATATTAATAATCTATTGCTTCCTGTTTGGTAATAAAGGCATTAATCCCATGAGAACATTCTATTAAAGGGGAAGGATCAAAACTGTCAGGTGTAACAATCGCTCCTACTTTATACATAAAATCACTTTGTTGTTTTGAAATACCTTCTTTAACTTTCTTTTTCCCATCATAAATTGCAATTACTTTTGCAAATTCAAATCGGCATTTTCTGTATCCTGCTGCATTTACACGTTTTGCTTTTGCAGGGATAAGAAGTTTTGCAATTAAATTTTCTCTTAATTTTTTCCATACAACCAATTCACCTTCAGGAAGGATTGTTGTTTGGTTTATTAATTTTTTAAGTGAAGCACCATCAAGTGAAGCACGATTAAGTGAAGCACGATTAAGTGAAGCATCATTAAGTGAAGCACCATTAAGTGAAGCACCATTAAGTGAAGCACCATTAAGTGAAGCATCATTAAGTGAAGCACCATCAAGTGAAGCACCATCAAGTGAAGCATCATTAAGTGAAGCACAATTAAGTGAAGCACGATTAAGTGAAGCACCATTAAGTGAAGCATCATTAAGTGAAGCACCATCAAGTGAAGCACGATTAAGTGAAGCATCATTAAGTGAAACATCATCAAGTGAAGCATCATTAAGTGAAGCACGATTAAGTGAAGCACGATTAAGTGAAGCATCATTAAGTGAAGCACCGTCAAGTGAAGCACCATCAAGTGAAGCATCATTAAGTGAAGCACGATTAAGTGAAGCACGATTAAGTGAAGCATCATTAAGTGAAGCATCATTAAGTGAAGCACCGTCAAGTGAAGCACAATTAAGTGAAATATGTCTTCTGACAGCTTCCTCTACTGTTTCTTTAATTGAATTGTTTTCTTTTTCAAATTCAAATAAGACCTTTCCAAAAATTGATTTAATAACAATAGTTGTTTTCATTTTTTAAGTTTTTTATGTGATTAATAAAAATTAAATTTGTTCAGGATTTTCAAAATCTTTGTAGGCTACATAAGAAATTGCCCCACAAATGCAGGAAAGGCCTCCTAAATCAATTCTTTTCAGAATCAGGGCCGATGCACCACAAATAAGTGAAAGTGTCAGAAAAGTAATTGATACGATTAAATTGAGTAGTTTCATAATATTATTTTTTAATGTTGTTCGTAAATTTCTTCTGATAAGCTTTTTTACGTGCTTTGGTTAATGTAAGACCATTTAAGGTCATAAATTCTATGTCCCCATTAGTTAGCTGTTCTTCTTCACACTCTATTGTAGAATACCTTGTGGGACTTGTGGGGGTTTTCTTTGAGAAAGAATAAATACCTTTTTCAATCCAATAACAGCTATACCCATTAACATCTTTAATATTTGTCATAATATTGTGATTTTAGTTATTTTTTCAATTGTTGTTTTTTGTGGATTGATCAACATTAACCTTTCAGTTTTTATTTTCTTTTTGTAGTATGAAGCAATTGCAGTTAAATCTTTATCCTGTTTGTGAGAATAAAAACAATTACCAGGTTTTAAAGTAGTTAATGCAATAGACTCTAAAGTACATTTGTGTCTCATTTTATATGTTTTTCAAGGTTACATAATAAAGAATACATTTCAGAAAATGCCATATACCTGCCAAAATAAAATTTTTGGTTTTCCGGTTCAGGATATTTGTATCTTAAAACAGTTGCTTCATTTGCTTTTTCGTTTACAGTTCTTTTGAGCAAATCTAAAAGTTCTTTTTGAGGTTTTCATCTTAATAGTTTTTAGTTAATATTCAAGTTGAAATAATTCACGCATCATATTGAGGCTCGTTGCAAATGCTTCTCTATTTGTGTTTCTGTACGTAATTTGATGTATTACGTTTCCAATAGTTTCATCTTCGCTTCTCTCAATAGAATTAACCCAATCATCAACCCTGCTACCTGTATTATATTCACCTATTTGAACATTTTTTTTCAATACGATTTCAAATTCGGCAGGGTATTCACATATTGAATACATTGTTGCTTCAAAGTCTGTCGCATTTTGGTCTATTTCTGCCTCAATAATCTTCACCACTGCTGTTTCGTCAAAGTCATCTGAACAACCGCCATAAACAACCTTATGTACGTTTTCTGCAACTTCACGATTCCATGTCCAATGACAACCGACGTTATTAATATCTATGTTGTCTGTTTGTATGGCTCTATATATTTTCATTTTCTTAGCAGTTTAAATTGTTTGTATTTTTAGTTGTTTGTATTTCAGTTATTTAAGCATTTTGATTTATCAACATGGTATTTTCTTAACTTTTTAATTGTTTCAAAATTTTCTGCTGAATCTTTTATTAACATTGTTTCATTTATGTCAATAAAATGTTGAAGATCCTCATAAAATTCCTCCATTACAATTTCATTTCCTTTTCTGTCTTTATAAATTAAGGTATCTGCTTGTTTTTGCATTTAAACAAGTATAATCAAAAGGATCATAAAGTTTTCTTAACACAGTTTCCAATTCTGACAAAGTTTGCAGAATTTTGTTATTTGCTTTTATCTTCTGATAATTCAGCAAATTGGTATAAAATAATAGTTTTTGTTTTCATAATAGTAAATATTTGGTTAACGTTTAATTTCTTTTTTGGTTTGTAAACTTTTGGTTAATTTACTACAGAATAGTTTTGTATATCCTGTAGTCATCATTATTAAACCGGACTTTGAACCGGCAAAAGTTAGTTACAATTACAAGCTTCAGAAAAATATAAAGGTTGCATTATTGATCCAATATTCTGATCTTGCCAATTATCTGAATTACTTGTCATTTTTTTACCCTGACTTATTATGTATATTCCAGGATATGATAAAAACAGGTATTCAAAGAAATATCCATGTACATGCCAACAAGCGGAAATAGTTTTGCGACCTGAATAACCTATTTTTGCTCCAGGACCTGAAGAACTTTTCACCCTCAAAGTAAAATTAACACGTTTAGAGGAGATTTGTTTTATTTCCTTAAAATTGTACATTGTTTTTGAATCTCATATTTATGAAGTTCAAAGCATCATTTAATTGATCAATTGTGGCGTTGGTTTTCATTTTCTTAATAGTTTTTAGTTAATAAAATTAATATTTAGCAGTACGCGGTTTTGAGATTATCGCCCCGGTACTGCTAAGTATTTTACAATGTTGTTCTTTTTATTGCCCCATCTTCTTCGGCATATAAGCATTCTTCGGCTTTTAAACCTTCAGGTAATTTTGACTCATCTACCTCAACAATAAAATTAGTATTGTCGTTTTCTTTTGCTACAACAATGGCTTCAGCCATGTTTGCTACCTCTTGGTAACCGTTTACAAATGTGACAAATGTTTTCATTTTCTTAGTTTTTTAATTGTTTCTTTGGTAAGTGTGAAAAGAGTCAAAGGTATTTTTTATGATACCATAATTTAGGAGCTTCTTAGTTTTGGCCGGTTTTCTGATTGTTTTTTTAGTTACTGTTTTCATAATAAGGAAGATATTATAAAGGTTAATAAAATAGGAATTGAAGTAATTGCAAAAAATGCAATGAAGCGGGATTTTTCTAATGTTTTCATAATAGGTTATTATTTACAAGATTTGAAACGTTCAAAACTCCATCTGGTGTGCAAATTTCCCAAATATCAGATTTTTGTGGATGTGTATTTAATTCACAAATTTTATTTAATGCAGATAATGCAGAAAAATAAGAACCCATTTGTTTATGATTGTTCCAGTTAATAGTTACTTTTGGGGTGTTGTAATGGTAGTATGCAAGAGGTTTATTTTCTGTTTTCATAATAGGTTATTTTTTAGATGGGTTAACAAACATTTGAGCAAAGGACTGGATTAATAAAAAGAGTGCAACCAGGCAAAAAATGTAAAGGGGTGCAAAGGGTAAAAAATGTAGTATTGCTTTCATAATGAGTATGTATTAATTGTTATGTAAATGTATAATTAATAATTGACATAACAATACATATTTAAAGAAACTTTAAAAGAAATATGTAATTTATAATGATTATAAATAAGATGAGTAAATAAATTACCCAATAATGAGTAAAAAAACTACTCAATAAGTTAACTAATAAATTATTATCTGAATATGTAGTATAATGTAGTAGGTACCCTGTATATAGTATAAGTGTACTATTTCCAGTATTGTGTTATAATTATAGATTCAGATTTCTGAAAATTTTCCCGTATCCTGCACGTATGCAGCTTGGGACTTGTAATTAGATAAACAAATAAAGAAGGGCTGGGGAACAACAATAAAGTAAGGATCAGAACAAAGTATGTTATAAAACATAGTGCCCCTACTGTCCTATAATTAATATTATGTAAAATAGACAATATGACAGTGAAAAATAACCTCTCCCCCACCCCACCCATACAAGGGCAAATAAGACAGTATAACAGTAATATGATAGTTGTGTACCTGTAGTAATAGATCAGGGATCAGGAGGAGGTTGGGTCAGTTGACAGATGGGAACCGGTGTGAACCCTGCCCAACCTCCCTCAGAATCTCCAAATTTATTTGGTTTTCTACAAACATTTGTCTGCAAGCAGAAATTTTGAAAAATTTAAAATGAATTTCTGGAAAATGTCAAAGATTATTTGTATAATTACAATATGAATGAAGAACTAATAAAAAAAGAAAAGCAAAGTTTGCAAATTATAAAAGGATTGTATGATGAAAAGAAAGAAAATATTCTTGCTTTTTCAGGTGGTAAAGATTCTGTTGCAATTTATCATTTAGCAAAGTTGAGTGGATTAAAGTTTAGATTTGTTTACACCAATACTACTATTGATCCTCCAGGGCATATCAATTTTATCAGAAAGAATTATCCTGATGTAGAAATTATCCAACCCAAGTTATCTTTTTATCAGGTTGTGGCAAAATATGGATTGCCAACCCGTCAACACAGATTTTGTTGTCAACATTTAAAAGAGTATGTTGGGAAAGATGCTAAAGTGTTTGAAGGGTTGAGAATTGATGAGGGAGTAAAAAGAGGAAAGAGGTTAAAGGAATTAAAAGAACCTGAAAGTTGTGACACAAGACTAAAAGGGAAAATACATGTCTACCCAATTATGTATTGGACTACAAAAGATGTGTGGGATTATATTAAAGAAAATAATTTACCTTATTCAGAATGGTATGATAAAGGATTTGACAGATTGGGTTGCATAGGATGTCCTTTAGTGAGTAAAGCAAGGATAAGAGAATATAAAATGTTTCCAAGATATGTGTATGCTGTAATTAAAGCAATAGATAAGAATATTAAAGCAGAAAAAGGCATAAGTAAATTCTTTCAAGATCCTTATGAAGCATTTTACTGGTGGATTAGTGAAATGTCAATTAAAAACTTTCAGAGAAAAGGATTCTTTGAAACAAATTATGAAGAAGTAGTTAAGAAAATGTTTCCATTATGCAAACAAAACAAAAATCTTTAATTGAAAGTTTGACAAATACCTTTGTAGGAATGGGGATTAGTTTTCTCATCCAATTAATTTTATTTCCATTAATGGATATCCCTGTAAATTTACATCAAAATATCTTGATAACATTCATATTTACAATTGCAAGTATTGGTAGAGGATATATAATAAGAAGAATATTCACCAAAAAATAGCATTTTGATAAATCAAAATGGTCTTAGTCCTCTTTCAGAAATGTTAGGGGATTTTTTATTTTATAACATGTTGATAAATCAAAATGCTATATAAATATATTCAGACCTTTTTATCCTTTATTCATTAAAATACATCTTAAAAACTCCTTTTAAACTTCCCTGTATATCTCAAACACCCTATACACAACAGTTTCCAACAAAGTAGAAAAAGATATTAATACCTTTTTATCTGATTATCCAAAATAATGTTATATCTTTTGGGAAATTTTTTAGAAAATGGGTTGGGAAGAAACATCCAAATGGGACGACAAGTATATTCAGCAAGCCACACAGCTTGCAAAGTTAGGACTTTCAGATGTTCAGATTGCAACTGTGTGGGGTGTTACTCCTGATTGTCTTACAAAATGGAAGAACAACAAACCAGGATTTTATGAAGCCCTGCAACAAGGGAGAATAATGTCCCTTGGGGAAGTGGCAGAGAGTATTTTTAAAATAGCAAATGGGTTTTATTATGAAGAAGAAACTGCTGTGGGGTATCAGGGAAAAGTGGAAATTGTAACTTTAAAAAAATATGCAAAACCAAATGCTTATGCCTGTGTCAAAATACTTGCAGTAAAAGACAAAGAACATTGGTCAGAAGTACAAAGGTCAGAATCAGTTCATACCAATATTAATATAGCAAAACTGGATTTGACTTCCATGACACCAGAACAATTAGCACTTATTGAAAGCATACATAAAACACAATTGACAGAGAATGTCGGAAACTCTTGAATTTGTAAGAACACGACCAAGGACTCCTGAAATTAAGGATGATGGACTTTTGATGCAAGCCTTCAATAATCCTGTCGCTGTTA
>Ga0172380_10000515_pt1 | contig 74669 bp, 117 predicted proteins | sample Leawe162metaG_FD_119747 | JGI IMG/M metagenome (GOLD analysis project Ga0172380, IMG submission 119747) | Leachate microbial communities from a municipal landfill in Southern Ontario, Canada - Leachate well 162 metaG | ecosystem: Engineered > Solid waste > Landfill > Unclassified | place... | reverse complement strand
TATGGTGAGTATGAGTTAAATAATAGTAAGTCTATTACCAATGCGGAACGTATTGGTCTGCCAGTGGAGGCATTAACCACTGTATACGAGGGCTATGATTTCAACCGAGATCGTAGTGGCCAAATATATAAGTTAGCGCCATTGAAACTGGATGCCCCGCTACTTGCGGCGTGGTAGTTCACGTTTTTCAGGTCAAGCTTTGCTCCATCTAGCTCCGTGGCATTACTTTCATGTAGTAGGAGGACTTTGGGCCCACTGACACAAATGGCAAGCCCTAGATCCGAATCCCAGTGACTTAGGAGGTATGTCGGTTGACCATCGAGAAGTATGATGTGATTCTCGTGGAAATGTTTCATCTTGGTGCTTCAGGGATTCATTATTGCTCTTTGTGTTGCCTGTATGATGCCTGTTCCTATTGCGCTGCCGAATCCTATTATCAAAAGTTCCATCGAGACAATACCAAATAGAAATAGGGGCAACCACAGCATAGTGAACACTGCAGATACTATTAGGAACACGGCGAAGACTGTAGCAAACCAGCGTGGCGTTGGCTGCATGCGTTCAATCTTATCGATTAACATGGCTAACATGTAGAATATGGTATTCATTTCTTTGCGAATTTGAAGGTTGCGTCGTAGGACTCGTTGAAGCCAGGTCCGTCATAGGTGACAACCCATCCCTGTTTGCGGTAGAGTGCCTCGACGTCCAAATACCCTTTGTCAAAGATGGCGTCCTGGCGGATCTTGAGTCGTTTTGCGATCAACTTCACTGCGTCTTTCTGGAGGAATACTGCACTTTCCCCTTCCCAATTGGCGACGATCAGTTCGTTGAATGCTTCGATGACCTCATCAGGGATAGTTGCTTGCTTGATCTTGCCGACTTCTGATGGTTTGATGGGCACGACAGTTTTCATATTTTTGATTCCGCGAGGATTGTGTGCTTTATGTTATAGGCGTAGCCTTATTTTTTTAGTCGTTTGTTATGGCTGTGTCATGCTCTATTCCATTTTGGTCGAACCATGTGATCTGTATATCATCGACGGTGTTTGGTATTCCATTATATGGATCTCTTGGCCAATCTCCTTTAAAATAGGTTGCTATTGCTTTGCCGTCTAGTTCGTGATCGGAGATGAAGGAATAGTCCTTGAGAACTTCCTCGGATTTCTTTAGGTAGTAATCTATCGTTTCATACGCGTCTGCGTCCCCCACCATTGTTTTTATGGTGATTTTGAATATATTCTTGTAGACTTTGAATGCTTTGGGTTTTGGCTTGATAGTTATTTTCACTTTAAACTTGTTTAGGCGGCTGTTAGAACAACTCTATTTCCGGTTCTTTAGGAACTTCCTCTGTAATTGTACCTTTTGCCTTTCTTACTGCTGCAATATGCTCTTGATTATTGTTGAACCACTCATCCCCAACTATTTCTCTGCACTCTATGGGCAAATCTACGCCAAACAGCTGTTGGAGGTTCCCGTATTCGACTGCAGTATCCAACACTGTTGCACCGGTAAATAAATCATCTATCTCAAGGCGTCGCTTTTTAAACAATGCTTGTGGGTTTGTAAGGATTTCCACGGGAACTTGATCCAAATGCCCAAAAGCAGCTGCCTTGTGCAAGGGAGTCCAGTTGTCAATATCATCAACCAGCATGTTCTCAACAGTTAGTACCTCTTTTGGTAACTGGTCCAAATGGCCGTGCCTTGCTGCATAGTGCATTGGCGTTTGTTTTGTTGGGTGTTCGTATTTCCTAAACTGTTTAGGTAGTACTCGAGTATTTTCCCGGTTGCGCTTGAAGTGTGAAAGGAAGTTTGCTATACCTCTCTGAATAGGGGAAATCATGACATCAGGGTCATTCAATGTGCTACCCACAAAACATGTCATATTTGCGGTAGTTAGTAGAGCTGCTGGAATTTGTTCAAGATGTCCATTAGATGCTGCGATGTCTAGGACACTAAAGTCTTCGACATTTCTTAACTGCAGGTTTTCGGCCAGAATGTTAGACGGTACAAGGTTTAACTGTCCGGTTCTAGCTGCTTCATGTAGGTTAAGCATACCATATTATAAAGGACTATGGTTGGTAAAGGCAACATGCATGGTTATGGTTGCTTGGTAACAGGCATATGTGGTAGTCTTGAGAATGCTCAAACAATTGCGTAATTGGTTCTTTGGCCCTAGCAAGGATGACCTAGAATTTTGGGTTGGGCAGGATAAATATGGTAATACTTTATTGCATTTGTGTGGTAGTGATCCAAGGGTTGTGGGTACAAAAATCCCTGCTGGCGTTCTTACTGAAGAGAATTTGATGATCAAAAATAATCAGGGCGTGCCGGTTATTTATGATATAATTAATGCAGGTAGAGTTGGCGATGTGCCTGCTGAGTCTTTGACTGCGGCGCTTTTTGATCTGCCTAGACATAATAATTGTGAGATTACTGTGCTAAAGCATGCTGTGGATTCATGTAATGTCTCACAGCTGCCTGTAAGGTTGTTTGAGCATGGTGAAGGTCTTAATGATTATGGCTATGAGGTTCTGTCCCGTGTAGCAAAACATGGGACTCTTGCAACTGCACCGGCTGGGCTTATTACGTCGCAGCATCTGCATGAGAATTATAGGGGCATGGAGTCTTGTTTCCGACAAGCTGCCAAGTATGGCGGCATTACAAAGTTACCTCTACACCTTTTAACTACCGAAAATTTGGCTACGTGCGACTCTTCTGGCACTCCAATATTCCATGACTTGATTGGGTTGGGGTTTGTTAAGGACTTGCCTGTGGAGTGTTTCACTGTGGAGAATTTGCTTATAGAGAATCATCATCATAAGACTGTTTTTCAGCAGTTATGCTTCTTTGATGAATTGAAGTATCTCCCAGCAGGGTTTATAGAGAAAAATTTCGACATATTATTGGCTGGCGATAAGAATATTTTGCACAACCTTATTGCATTAGATAGAATAGATCGGTTGCCTTCTGGTTTAGTTACGGCTCCTGATTATCTTCGGCGGGATGGTGCGGGGGCTACTGTAATTCATGTAGCGGCAGAGCATGGAAAATTGCGCAACTTACCAGCAGAAGTACTAACTGATGAGAATCTTCGTTTGGTTAGTGCTGGTTCTTCGGTTTACCATACTGCTGCTATGGGTGGGTGTTTAAACCAGATACCTAGAGATTTATTAACAGCAGAAATACTTGGACTTTTAGATAGGCCTGACCAAGGATGGAGTCGGAGACATTCAGTCTTGGCCTATGCTGTTGGCGCGAACTCAAAGGAGTTTGGATATGATGAGTTTATAGGTAGCCTTCTAACTGTAGAGAATTTAGCTGTTCAGGATATTGGATGGGGTAAGAATATAATGGAAGTGGCTGTTACTAGAGGTAAGGTAGCCAGAATTCCAACTACACTTCCAGTACCTGATAGTTATAAACAGTTTCTTGATGTCCCTTTGCCAGATGGTTCTTCTTGGTGGGACGCGCATGTTGAGCACATGCGTATTATTAACTCTCTAACTTCTCAGGTGGAAACGCCTGATATAGATATATTTTAGGCGTTATAGTTGCTTGCTCCATTGTGGCATCATCGAGGGTTTTTTCTGATTCGAGTTTGGTTTTCGAGGAGTCCTATGCTATAGTTTGTTATGGTAAAGGCCAAATTTAGTAAGAAAGGGCGGCAAATGTCGGTCCAGTATATGTTGCACTATGCGGCTAGGGGTCAATTGGAGCTTGTGCCAATAGAGTTGCTGACTCCAGCAACTCTATTGGTAAGGGATGCTTCTGGTAGCATCCTACTCCACTGGGCAGCAGAAAAGGGCCAATTAGATTATATTCCTAACAAATTATTTACTGCAATTAATCTGTTGGTAAAGAATAGTGATGAGTTTACTCCGTTGCATGTTGCGGCCTCGACCGGACATTTGGATCAGGTTCCTAGGGAATTTCTTACAGAAGCTAACCTGTTAGTCAAAGATGACCTTGGTCAAACACCTTTGCACTTCGCTGCAGAGTATGGACATTTGAATCAAGTGCCTAGGGAGGTCCTTACAGTGGCAAATTTGATGTTGAAGAATTCCGATGCCAGCACGCCCTTACACTATGCGGCTGCGACCAGTCATTTGGATCAGATTCCTAGGGATCTACTTACTGGAGCTACTCTGGTGGCAAATTCTGCCTCTGGCTATACCCCCTTACACTATGCAGCTGAGCATGGTCAGTTGGATCTGGTGCCCAAGGCATTGCTTACAGAAGCAAGTCTGATGTCAAAAAATAGTATTGGTCTAACACCTGTGCACTATGCGTCTGAATATGGTCATTTGGATCAGATTCCGATGGAGGTTCTTACGGGTATTAATCTAATGGTTGGGGATAACGATGGTATGACACCTTTACATTGCGCGACTCATCAGGGGCATTTGGATCAGTTGTTAGGGTTGGAGCTTCTCGTATCTAGTAAAAACATAGTTGGCAATGATTGGTGGGAAAGGAACCAAAAGGTGTTGAAAGCCAAGCAACATCTTGTTGTGCAGGATGGTGAACATACGGGGATGGATATATTTTAGAGAGTTACCTGCTCCTAGTACCAAATTATCGGACAATGTTATTTAAATTGCCAGAGTGCAAGGAGTTTAAGTTTTTATTCTTATTATTCCAAGGCCCACCTTCAGGTTTTTTCAACCCGATCGGCCCAAATTATATTTCTGGCTGCTGTGACTCTTCGACTTTGGATGGTAGGTCCTTGAATTTTGACAAAAACCCTATCCCTTTGTTACGCTTAAATGGATTTGGATTAAGTTGCCTTAACCACTCTTCTGCTGCTACTTCCTTCTCTGCCGCAAGCTGAACCTTTTTGTGTGCTTCTTTGCCAATTTCTGCAAGAGCGCGCATTCTTTCGTTGCTGCTATTACTCCATTCTTCCAATGGTAAAGCATCCACACAGTTGACATTATAGCTGCGTTGCAAGTAGGTATTCAAACTTGCCTTTTCAGTGATTTTCTCCACGTATAGCTCGGCATCTTCAACAGACAACTCCTGCTCTTTAAGAAAAGAGTGCAGATTTGCAATGGACAAACGAAGATGCTTTTCATCCTGCCTATTAGATTGGTCTAAAGTTGCGAGGTTATGAGATTTTGATTGCAGGCAAAGCAGCGGGTGTAACACCAAGGCCATGTTACCGTCTGTGGCCACAGCACCTCTGGTAATATCTTCGGTTTCTACACCAAGTATACTTTTAAGACAATTCACGCCTAAATAGAAATCTCCCTTTGAAATTTCTATAACTGCTGTGTTTATTTTTTCCTCTTCGGCATTTGCTGGTAGCGTGACTGTTACATCATACTCCTTGTTTAAGAGCTCCACAAATGCGTGTAGTTTACTGGCGTCTCCTACACAATCTAAATCGTCGCTGGTAAAAGGTTTAAGACTGTCCCAAGGATCCGTATTCTCCGTATAGTACTTCAGGCTCCATGTGTTGACAGCTTGTCCACCTACGATAACCAATCCTGCTTTCGCTGCCAGTGCAGCTATTTTTTTGATGGTATCCGGCGTATGCGTTACCATAATGTCCGGGCGCGTTTAAATGGCATTTTGAGGCGACCAGTATCTATCTGCAATCGTCCTAGCAGGTTGTTTTTTATTTCTACTTCCTTAAGCTGGCCTTGTGCAACAAGCATATTATCGAGTGCCCGCGACACTTCCTTTTTTCTCTGAATTTCAGCAAAATCGATGTATTTTACTTTATGCATACAATATATTAACAGATCTTGTGTACTTTTTGCAAACTATTACTTGCTATACCTTTTTATGTTTGGGGCGTAGCCTAGTAATGTGAATGCCCTGCAGTAAGAGATATCGCATCTACAACCAATGGAATGTTACAGGATTTTTCCGATTTCTGGGCGTTTCGAATCCATTACCTTAGGGCTTTTCGGTATTCAGCTTCCTGTGCTTGTTTGAAGCTGGTTTCGTCCTGCTCGGATTCCCAAGGGATTTCCTCGATAAAGGGGCCGAGTTTTGTGATATCCAGAACGTCGACCCAACTAGATGGGCTGGTGTAGGTAGCCAATTCACCAACTTCTACTGTTCCTTGGTTATCTCTGCACTGGAGAAATACGTGTGTTTCGGCGTGCTTTTTTGTGCCTGTGAACCTGCGGATTTTTTGGAATTCGGTCATGGTTTTGTTGGTTTAAAGTTTTCCTTCATCTTGGTGAGGTATTCGTCGAGGGTTTCCTCGGTATCTGGCATGTAATCGTAATCCGACCATTCTTGGTCTCCAGTCTTTACGTCCAAGGCGATTTTCTCTTCTTTGAACTTTTCCCCCACGTGTTCCAGGTATGCCTTGATGCCATTGTACTGATCGCGTATCTTGTCATGGTAGTCGTCGCCATGGATTAACAGATTGCCGTTGAGGAAGATTGAAAGGTATCCGTCCCCGCTTGGATTAACCTCAATGCGTGTAAGTGTTTTCATCCCTTAATCTTCGAGGTTGTTGATGACCCTTCTGCTGCGACGCCGAGCGAGAACTTTGTTGCGACCCTTGATTTTTGAGTGGAAAGTGAAAGCTCCGCGCTTGCTATCGGTGGTTCTGGTCAGTCGCTTGATGGAAATCTTGTTCACAGGTTGTGTTTATGAGTTTGATAATTCAAGCGTAGCTTGTCTATTTGAGGTGTGTAGAAAAGTTTTAAAACACCCCTTGACTTTTAAGGTTTGATGGGTTAGATTTTTAAGATGGTTCGATGACAGCATAAGTTCTAGTGGGTTTACACTGGCAAAATATTGTGGACTGTTGATGACTGTATACCAATAAAATTTGAATGGCTAATATTATGCGTAAACTACCCTTTACTTTCCTGTTGTTTCTTTGTTCGACTTCATATGGTATCCTGTTTGATTCAACTGGCGAGTCTTCGTTTAATACTACGGCTCCCACCGGCATCTATGCTGATAGTGGTTGGCAGTATATGGGTTCAAGTTCGGGAACACCTATAGCCTCGCAATACTTTCTTAGTGCCAAACATCTTGGGTGGTCTGCTGGCGGGTCCTTTTGGGATGCGCAGAATGTGAGGTATACAATAACGGAAGTTTATAATAATCCAAATGAAGATCTGACCATATGCAAGGTAGATGGGACTTTTTCGTCTTACGCCCCATTGTATACTGGGTCTGATGAGGTTGGTAAGCTAGCCATGATTTTTGGCAAAGGTGCTCCTAGAGGCAATGAGGTTGTAAACGGGTCTACCCGTGGATGGGAATGGGGTAGTGGGTCGTGGAATACCTTGAGGTGGGGGACGAATGAGATTACCAGTATAGTGGATAGTGGCGGCTCAACGTGGGGGCATTTACTTGGTGCTGAGTTCAATCACAACGCTGGAGTAAATGAGGGCATGCTATCTGGTGGTGATTCTGGATTTGGGCTATTTATCCTGGATGCTGGGGTTTGGAAGCTTGCAGGAGTGAATTCTTGTGTAGATGGCCCATACAGTCTTCAAGCTAATTTTAGCAATGCATTTAATGCTGCCTTATATAATGAAGATGGATACTACGGTGATTACTTTACAGGTATAGTACCTATGTCTGGATCTGGAATGTTTTACACAGCAAGAGTGTCTAGTTCAATGGGTTGGATACAGGATATAGCTGCAGTTCCTGAACCAAGCGTTTGGTGTCTTCTACTCTTTGGCTGTCCAGTTCTTTACGCGTGTCGGCGCAAGTTTGCTCGTTAATCTATTGGCCCAAATAAGTACAAAAGCCAATGTTTGGTCTTTAAAAGGATAGCCGATAACCCTCTTGGTTTGGTAGTCTCTCTAATGTCCGATGTTATGCGTTTCCATTTCTCCTCATGCTGCGTTGCGCCTGCCATGTTGTCATATTGGTACGAGACGCGATACCTTCCGTACTGGTCAGGTGCTTCGATTGGATTTTGCAGGTATCTACCTCCGCATAGTTTGAGGATCTCGTCAAATTGGCCTAGCTTGCCGTCGGGAATAGGCTCGTTGTGCACTTTCATACGTTGATTGTTTCTTCGGTGATAACTGTTAGCTTGGGTGAGCCTGTAAAGACGCAGTCTCCGTTACAGTTCATCAGGTCATAAACCATTTCGCGAAATTTATCTTCGGCATCTGTGGTGCCGTCTTTCTCTTGTAACTGGAGTACCTTTTTGATACGTTTGATTGTCTTTAGCGCGTCCGTGTGGGTATCAAAGACTTTGTAGATCGGTCCACGAACGTACTGAGGTTCGTATATGTGAGCTGGAGCTGTAACCTTATACAGGGTTTTCATTTGATTTCTTTAGATCTCTACTTCCGGCCCGTTCGCCAGAATGAGGAAATTTACAGGATCTTCCCCAATTTCGGGAATGAAGCTTTCGACTTCGCTGTCCTCGTTGATCTCTTGATCGAGGTGTACTGAAAGATCTTGGATAAGGGCTTCTCGGGAGGCATGCTCATATGCGGCAACAAAGTCCTCACTCACCTGTTCTGGTGCTTGTGGGAAGCTAGTAAATCCGCCGTTTTCGGCATCTTGGTCGAAGGCTGCGAGTAAAAGTGCGATGGAACGGTTGGAGACCTCAGAAAGTTTCATACGATTGATGTTTTGTGTGGGCTAAGCGTAGCTTAGTTGACTATCTCGTTTTCTAGAACATATCTAGTTCATTTGTATTCACTGCTGGCTCTAGTGTGTCCAAGCTCTTCTTTCGTTCCAGGTACCTTGAGTACCACTCATCTCCAACTATTGGAACGACGGCTGGCGATAGTTCTACGTCATGTAACTGATCTGGTGCTCCGAATCGCATAAGTAGGTGCAGGGGAGTTTGCCGTTCGCTGTTTTCCATGAGGAGATTTGCTTCGGTTATATATTGCTTGGGGGTATGATGTAGGTGGTTGGTTGAGGCTGCCCTGTGAATAATGGTATCTCCGGTTCTAGTGCGCTTAAGTAGGTTTACAATTGTGAGTAACTTCTTTGGTATTTGATCTAAGTGCCCTTTGGCTACTGCCATATGAAGTGTTGTTCCTCCCCAATAGTTACGTTTTAGGAGATTGGCCGAAGTCAGTAATTTGATGGGGAACTGATTTAAGTGCCCACTATCTGCGGCCTGATGAAATGCGGTGTGGCCGTGTTGGTTTGGTACGAGAAGATTTGAGGAGGTTAGGAACTTTGCTGGTATTTGATCCAGGTGTCCGTGCTTTGCGGCAACTGCAAGGACGGTTTCACCGGTTTTATTTTGAATTCGGAGTTTTGATGCTGTCAGCCAGACTTTTGGAATTTTGTCTAAGGTGCCTGAGGAGGCGGCGGCATGTAAGGCGATACTTGCTTCGCTTTCTTGGATAGACGCTGTTGAAAATATGTGGGAAGATAGGCGAATCCTGCGTAACGAATTTTGACGGTTGGGTATCATTAGAATATGTCTATTTCTTGAGCCTCATCCTCTTTCACATACGCGGTTAGATTCTGGTCTTTTATAAATTGTATATTTTTATCATACCAGTCCCCAACTATGTCCCGTATTTCTTTGGTATCCTCAAATTTAATTCCTAACAGGGCATCAAGGTGACCTTTTTGTTCGGCCCTCTGTAGTGGCGAGAGTCCAAAATTATCTTTATGAAGGAGGTTCTTTGGTGTGAGGACAGAACGCGGAATTTGGTGTATATGCCCATAATACGCAGCCCAGTCCAAAGGAGTAATACCATCCCTATTATGTAATAACAAATTGCTGTCAGTTAGTATTTCTATTGGTAATTGCCCCAAGTACCCATTTGCTGCTGCTTGGTGTAATGAGCAATTGCCATCTTTGTCTTTGATTTGTAAATTTTCTGCTGTTAGGAGTGAGGTAGGAATTTGATTGAGTTGCCCGCACTCTGCAGCCCAGTGTAGCGGTGATCGACCGCTGGAATCTTTAGTTAACAGATTTTGTGCAGTCAAAAACTGGCTTGGTACTTGATCCAGACATCCACTTTCAGCAGCCCAATGTAGTGGTGTGACATCGCTTAATCCTTTGACTGTGAGATATTCTTGGGTTAGAATATGTTTGGGGATTTGGTCGATTTCTCCCAGCCTTGCTGCCTCAAGGATATATGTCTTATCGTATACCGGCGATTCCTTTACCATTCGTAATACTAGCCTATTTGAGCTGGATTGGTCAAGGCTTAGAATATATCCATGTGACTGTCTTCTGATTGTGGCTTCAATGTATGACACACCCTGTTATTCTTTTCAAGCCATTCGTCACCCAGGATTCTTCGTACTTTATCGTTAACTTCCAAATTTATGCCCACGAGTGGTGACAGGCTGGCATTGCGCCCATGTGCTGCTTCGTCCAGTGCGTTCATTCCGTGGTGAGCTTTAATTAGCAGATTTTCGGTGGTGAGTATATCTCTTGGTATTTGTTCTAGATATCCGCTTCGAGCTGAAAGATATACAGGTGTTTTGCCGCCACGATCTTTGACTAGGAGGTTATCAGCGGTAAGTAATTCTGGTGGTATCTGGTCAAGAAACCCATTGCGGGCAGCCCAATGGAATACTGTTCTTTTGATCTGACCTATGACGGATAGCCGTTCGACAGTTAGTAGTTCTTTTGGGATCAGGTAAAGCTGGCCATAATTAGCAGCATAGTGCAAAACAGTGTTTCCGTTGTTTGCTTGCTGGTCTAGGCTTTCTGCTGTAACGAACCTGGGCGGAACTTGGTCCAAGTGTCCATATATCGCAGCTATGTGGATGGTGGAGAATCCTTCTTTATCCGTAGCCAGAAAATCACTGGCTAGCAGTGCCTCAGTGGGGAGTTTGTTTAGCTCCCCTAATCTTGCCGCTTTGTATAGGAAACTTTCGGTAGCTGGCATGAGTGATTCTAGCGCTATTTAGTTCGGCTAGTCAACAGCTTATGCGCGTGAGTGCTTTTTCCCCCACTTGTATATCCATCCAGAATGTGTTCCTTTATGACCTTTGCGCTTCTGGCATGGCGTTCCTGACGCTGAACACTTGCTCTGGCATCGGAGCTTGGATTTTGAGAAGAGGCTAAATGAGCTGGCAGGTTTCCTTGATTTTGGGTAGTTGTGTTTGCGCTGCGTACTTGGAATGCATTTAGCGCGGTCCACATAGGCAGTTGGTCGCTCAAGCGTGGAGGTCATGATGATATCTTTTCTTTGGAGCTGTACTGACCTGTTCTCCCCGTCCCACCTTACCTGTACGAATCCTGCGTAGCGCATTGATGCTCCTAAAAACTCGCCTGTGCGACCAAAGTTGTGGGCTAGTCCGACGCAATATATTGGTTTCTTGTACATAATTGTTAATGGGTGATTTCTTTCTTAGAGAGTATGATATCTTCGATAGCTCGCAAGAATAGGTACGCGGCTATCGGGTGATTTTCTGCAGTTGGGTAATGCAGGTGGCGGTCCCAGCGAAGGATTGGTTGACCCTTGATTACTACGGTGCAGTCCTCATTGGATATGACTATTTCCTCCAATGTTACTGATTTGTGCAGAATATGGTCGTATAGGTCGCGTATGACGATCTTGTGCGCTTGCTGGTCAAGGTTGAGGTAAATATCTGGCACGTTATTTATGTTTTTGCCTACACTTCCTTTCCCTTGTATTTCTTGACTACTCTTTTGCTGATGGCATACTCGCAGTAGGCGGCTCCGTTTGGGGCTATATCATAGACGATGTATCCAAGTTGTTTAATGATATCTATCCAGTGGGCGGTTGTGTCGTATGTCTCGTTCCATTGAAATGCTGTCCGATAAATTTTCATGTCGGTTATTCTGTTTGGTGTGTTTGGTTGCCTTTTCCATTATGCTGGTGCTATAATTAAGTGTGCTTAAGAAACTAAGGGAATTGTTGTTTGGACCTACGCCTGAGGACCCTGAATATTGGGTTCGGCGTGACTTTGCAGGCTCTACAACCTTACATAATTATGCACGTTACCCTGATGCTGTAATTCCCGATTGGGCTCTGACTGAGGAAAATTTGGGCTTGAGAGATGCTCTTGGTGTGACGGTTATGGCCGCGATGATTTCGAATGATAAAATAGCGCAGGTGCCAAAGGAGTCCATGACAAGGGCTTTGTTTAACGAACCCTATACTGAGCTGCAGACCGTTTTGGATCATGCTGTGAGACTTGGGAAGGCTGGGCAACTTCCTGCAGAGCTATTTTTGCAACCAGATGCTACACTTACTGATATGGGCTACGAGGTGTTAAGTAAGGCTGCTAAGTTTGGCTGGGATCATGCCCCTAGTGATCTGATTACATCGCGGTACCTTAATGAGGAAATTCCTGGAAAACCTACCTGCTTTAGGCAGGCAGCAATGTATGGTAATATTCACAACTTACCACTGCATATATTGACTAACGAAAACTTTAGCAAGACGGACGCAGCTGGGGCTACGGTATTCCATGAAATGATTGGTCTGGGCTGGATTAAGGAATTACCACCAGAGTGCATTAACCTTCCTAATCTGCTATTGAGAAATATTCGTGGAACAACAGCTTTTCAGAGTTTGGTGATGTTTGGAGAACTTGACCAGTTACCAAATGGCTATGTTGCCCGTAATTTTGAGAAAATACTGTCTGGGGCTCCAAATATGTTACATGAGCTGGCTGCTACGGGCTATTTAAACAGACTACCCGAGGGGCTGTTAAAACTGGATGATTACAGGCGGGTAGATGAACATGGTTCTACAGTTTTACACACACTGGCTCAGCATTCGTGCTTAGATCGTGCACCAAAGGAATTGTTGACCGATGAGAATATGCGCCTTAGTAACAAGTGGTATACTGTTTATCATGAGGCGGCATCCGCTGGATGTTTGAACCAAATACCAAGGGAGTTATTAACCCCTGAGGTTCTATCCCTTCTTGATACTCCGCCTAATGCTGAAGGTGGGCATTCCGTTTTGGCATGGGCTATAGGGGCACAATCCAAGGATGACGGGTATGATGAGTTTTTAGGTAGTTTGTTAACTGTTGAAAATATTGCCGAAGTAGATGTATCGTGGGGGCGTAATGTTATGCAGCTGGCTGCAGACAATGGATATTTGCACCGTATACCTACAAGCCTGCTTGTTCCGGATAGTTATAAAAGGGACTTAGACAAGCCGTTGCGCGGCGGTAAAACCTGGTGGGAGGCACATCTAGAACATATAAGATGCATAAACTCTCTTGTTGAGGTTGATGAACGACCCGAGATGGATCTCTTTTGATTAACGTCCCAAGAATATAGTTGCCAGCCAAACTCCCCAGGCAACTAATATACTTATAACGGCTGTGATAAGTGCGAAGAATGTGAACACACCTGCGAGCCAACCGGAATTGGCGCTGTTTCGGAATGATCTATATTCCAAGGCTGCTACTACTGCTACCAGAAGCCCTGCTAGAACGGTGACAGCGGCTGGTGCCATCCAAGATGAAATGACGATAATTGTTGCTATTGGTAACATATTTAGATTTCCAGTAGTGCGTACTCTTCTACTTCCAGTTGTGCGAGTTCGTCGGTTGCTATAAGAAAGGCTCTTGATTTTTGAGCTGCCGTGGCATGCACCGGTGATTCCGGTGAGCATAGCCTAGCTAAGGTCTTGCAATATGTATCCCAGGTTGTGCTGTCAATATGTTTATATGCTCTGGCTAGGATATAATCTGTATCACCCTTAAGAAATGCTTCGGCTTCGTGCATGGCGTCTAAGCATGAGCTATATTTTGGTAATTCTTTGGCTGAGTAGTACGAGCCCCACCAACTTTTCTTATGCTTACCATCGGGTGGAAGCCAGCCATAAATACCACCGTCTCCGATCTCGTGCTCGGTCCACCCGCACTTTTTGGCAATTATCTCGTCTACTTCATCTGCGGGGATGTCTGTAGGAATGAATTTCATGATTTAGGATTCTTCCTCGTCCTTGTAATTGGGAAATTGTCCGAAAACGCACCTGGTGCTATATTCGATGAGCTGGTAGTTGTCATCCCTCCAGTCGAGGTACCTTTCGTGTTTGTATGGAAATAGTTTAAAAAGCTGTTCAGCTTGTTCCCTGGAGATTTCCTCGATGGTGCAGTTCTTTAGGAACGCTTTGACGGAGCGATAGTCGATTTCCTGATTGCTGCCCACACCAAAGGTGAATGGCTCTTTAGGAATGTATTCGATCCACTCTTTAAGCTCTTCTTCTGACATGACAGAGAATCCTGTCACATCCATCTCGTCTGCCCAGTTCCCCGAGTACTTGACAAGCGAGAATTTCTTTCCTTCGAATGTGAGAGGGATGGTAACTTTGACCGGCTTGGTTTTCATGCTTCGCGTCCTCCATAGATTGAATCGATGATGTCGTCGTCTATTTCAGCATTGAGTCGGTCCATCTCTGCCGCAAGGGCATCGCGCTCTTTCTGGGTGGTTGCAAGTGTGAATTTTGCCATGAGTGCTGGCAATTTGTCGGTTCCGTCGATAGCTTTGTCTAGCATAGATTTGCGTGTATGGTTGTGGTTGCCGGTATTGGTGCTGGGCCGATGGTTGGTGGCTTGATGTCCATCGTGTTGAGGTATTCGATGTTTATTTTGAAGCGGGCATTTTTCCAGTCCATGGTTGGAGTCTTCAGCAGGCGTAGTGATATGCTCCTAAATGCAGTTTTTTGCGGCTTCATGCTCATTGCTTCTACCTTAAGATATGAGCCCGCAGGTAATGTTACTGTTACTAGGTCTGTTAGGAATACATGATAATTGTATTTCCTCATTGGGGATGTATACCTGCTTGGAGAGATGCTATTCTTTAGGGCTAGAAGTGCTGATTCGTCTATGATCCCTTGTTGTACCATTGTTTCGATAAATGAGAGGTTCTCGTAGTCGGCCTTTAGCGTGAATGTCCACGGTGACGCTAAGGCGATTTTACTTTGCAATGGTGGTATGAAAAGGATCATGCGAGCGGTATAAATTCCAGACGGATTGTGCCATCGGGCAGTCCTTTGTTGGTTACGGTATTTAGCTCTAGAACAAAATTGATTAGCTCGCTAGGACTGAGTGATTTCGCATCCTGCAGAACTTTGGTATTAACTGAAGTGGTGCATAGTCTATCGCTATATGCCCAGAAAAGATCCATTCTGTCGGAAGACAACTCAGGTGGTATATTTGTAACATTGTCTACAATGTACCAGCCACTATCGTTCTGCCAGTAGGTAGCTCGTGCGAGAAGTTCGCTTTGTCCGTCTGAGTGTACGATTATCTTGTGTGTGGCAATTAACTCTGACAGCTCGCGTAATGTGGTTGGCATGCTCATGGTTACATCAGCTTCTTGCCTACCAGTGCACTTATGGTTTTACCATCGGCGGCGCCGTTTACCTTGGCACTGACAACCTTCATGACCTTTCCCATGTCCTTTTTGGATGTTGCACCTACTTCCTTGATGGCATCGTCAATGATGGTAACGAGTTCTGATTCTGCTAGTTGAACAGGTAGGTATTTTTCGAGGATGGCGATTTCGGATTGCTCCTTTTCAACCAGCTCTGGCCTGCCACCTTTGGTGAAGCAATCTACCGAGTCCTGGCGTGTTTTGATGTTCTTGCGCACGGCAGAGAGAACTATGGTGTCATCCAATTCTTGGGTCTTCTTTTCAATGGCAAGGTTGGTCAGGGTGGACTTGAGCATCCGGAGCACGCCTAGGGCGTTTGTATCCTTGGACAACATGGCCTGCTTGATATCGGCGGTAATTTGGTCTTGTAGCTTCATGGCGAATTTATGTTTTCCCCACAGCTAGCGACAGGCATGGCTATTGCCTTTGGATATTATGACAACTATTCTGAAAATTCTGGTAGCCAGCTTGGTGTGGCCTTGAGCCATTCGCCTTCGTTTGTAGAATGCCAGACCTTTGCGCATCCGGCGGCTTCCAAGAAATTTTGGCAGCAATTGCAGGGAGCGCTATTGCGCATGTCCCCTTTTCTGTTAAGTCGTATGTTAATGACTTCAAACGAGCCTTTCAGGATTCCTCTGGCCCTGCGGTAGGCAGCAAACTCGGAATGGGTTTTGGCCTCGGCGTTGTTGATTTGGCTGCTGTAGCCAAACTGGATTGGAGGAGGAGATTTATGATTGGTGGCCCATTCGATAATCTGGTTTTTGCGGACAATAAAACTCCAGTGCAGGTAGTGCCTGAATTCTGGGTGGCTGCGCAATTCCCTGTTAGCAATTGCTAGAGCCTGACCGAAGAGTGATTTCTTCACTGATTAAACGAGTGCACCGGGCACATCCCAGTTACCGCAGAGCCTGTTGAACCCGATGGTGATGAGGTCTGTGATTGACCAGCTTGCGTTGCGGGCGAGTTTGTCACAGAGTGTATTCCATTTCTGGCCGGAGTGACCCTTGACCCATTTGATGCTGATGGCAATAAGATTTTTGAGAGTGCTGAGTGCCTTCACAAATTTGCGGGTCATCTTAGTCCCACCTTTGCCCCTGTTTGCAACTTGAACCAACGATTTGCTGTCAGTGTAGATCCTGATGCTGGAAAAGCCGTGCTTTTGAGCCAGTTTGATACCTTCGATGATGGCTGCTGCCTCTCCCTCGGTGTTATTTTTGCCGCGATCTGAAAGGCGGCGGCTCTGTTTTTTGATAAGGTTTCCGTTTAGGTCCAACAGGCAGAGACCAATTCCACAAAAACCAGCTTTGACACTTGCGTCACAATAGAGAACTGCTTCGATCATGTTACTGTTTCTGGATGTATTTGGCGTAGCCTAATCCGCGATGATTCACCAGTCAAAAACCACTGGCTTGCTTTTATATAGCCCTATGTTTTGGGTATGGGCATCTTTACCCCAATGTCTCATAAACATTTCAGGGTCCCATTTGCGTTCCCCTTTCACGATTATTTTGCGTGCTTTGCGGACGGCTTCGGTAGATGTATCCGCAAGTGGCTGTATCCATATTTGCCCCAAACTCTTGTCGCCAATAACAATTGTTGGTATGGCTTTCTTTGGAACTTCAGTGCCGTCTTCGAAAGAGCATAAGTAAGGGCTTTTCACAACGTAGCCTCTTTGCTTGTTGATCCATGCGCCGTTGGTTCCATTGCGTGAGCGGCGGAACCCTAGCTCTCTCATGATAGTTACATGTGTAGTAGCGTCTAAAGCCTCATCTTTGTTTGGAGAATATTTCTTAATTATTCTGATTAGTTGCTTACCAACCCTCCTGAGCTGTTCTCTTTTGGAGCTTCTCATTAATTTTGGGCTAATTTGCTGACCTGCGCCTTGCTGTTTGCGATTAATGCTTCCAGCCTGTCGATGTCTTCCGCGATTGCTTGGAAGCCGTTGTCCCAAAATTCTGGTTTGGAGATGTCGATTCCGATATCTTTGAAAATATCTTCTGGGCTCTTTGAACAACCGGCAGATAGAAATTGTTTGATTTTGACAAGGGCATTCTTGTCCTCGGCGTATTGCTTGTAGATCGCCCTGCTGATCAGACTGCCATAGGCGTATGAGTAGACATAGAAGAAGTCTCGCATGTGGCTGAGCCCAACGAAGAAGAAACCATCGTCTTCCGCCATTTTGAATTTGTCCCCTAGGTACTCGGAAACATGCTTATTGAGGATGGTTGCAATTTCTTCCTTGGATACCGCCCCCTTCTTCTTCATTGTCCGGTGAAGTTCGAGTTCGAAGTTGAAGAATGCAATCTGCCTGTAGGTGGTCTGGATATCCTGATTGATACGATCGTGGAGGGCCACTATTTGCTCTTTGACGCTGAGTGTTTCGAGCATGTTATAGAATACAATCTGTTCAAAAAATGTGCTGGCTACTTCAGCGACGGCGGTGGTGTAGGCTTGATAGAGCGGCGGCTGTGATTCTGAGAGCTCGCTGTGGATCGCATGCCCCATTTCATGTGCGAGGGTGACGGTTGACTGCATGTCGGGCATGTGGTTCAACAGGACGTATGTTGGATTGCCGATGCTACTGGAACAATATGCCCCACCACTTTTCCCGCTTTTTGGATATACGTCGATTTGCCCCTTGGCTAGATACGAATCAAAGATGTCTGAGAACTGGCTGTCCATTGCAGCAAATGCCTTTCTGACGATCTGGACTCCAGCTTCGAAGGGGACTTCTTTCTGTTCTGTGCTCAGGGTGACTGCTCTATCTGCATATGTGAGGTATTCCAGTCCTAGGAGTTTGGCCTTTAGCTTGAAAAACCTGTGACTAATGGCGATATTTGAAGCCGTTGACTGGACTAGTGCAAAGACTGTGTCTTCGGTTGTTTCGTGCTCGAGGAGGGTTGCATCATAGGAGGTCTTAAACCCTCGAAGTTCGTCATCAATCTTTTTATCGGTGTAGACGGCGTTGATCTCTGCCTCGGCAAAATCGCTGACGGATTTGAGCTTTGCCATTACCTGTTTATGGAGCTTGCGGCGTTCTTTTGTGGGCAGTGATTCAACAAGTTCCTGTGCTTCAGTGAGCGGGATGATATTGCCTTTCCAGTTAATTGTCTGGTGGCTCAGGAGCTTTTCCTGACCGCTGACCCACATGCTGTAAGAAGGCCCGTCCTTGAGTGATATAATCTTTTCCTCGGCTTCTGACAGGTTGTATTTTGCTGTCTTGAATACCCCATCCAAATAATAGCGGTATTGTGCGAAGTCAGGATCCTGCAGGAAAGCCTGCTGGGTTTCTGCGGGGATTTTACCGAGGTTTAGATCAAAGAAGATGACCTCGTTGCTTGCTTTGGTGATCCTTTCCGTTGTGAGCGAGAGGGCTGCTTCCGCTGCTGTATCGGAGCTGTTGAGCTCGGTGATATAGTTGAAATAAATCATTGCCCTCTCCCCACGGCAAAATAGCAGGCGGGTGTAATCTTGGAGGGCCTTTAGCAGGGTGGCCTTGTCTGCGAGGTTTGATCCGGAGTAATTCTTGTTAAACTGGATGTATTGATTTTCAAAGTCTACGATGTCCATTGTTATCTGCGGATCATCCATGCCAGTATAGAGCAATTGCAGGTTCCAATTGGTATTCATGCGTGATTCGGTGTTTATTGGATTAAGCGTAGCTTAGATGTCAGAAGGAGCCTTTGCGACCGCCGAATATAGTGGTGCGAAGGAATTCCATGCTGTTAATAGGTCCGTGTAGTCCTTGAAGTAGTGGAACTGTTCGTCATGTGGCCCTAACTTCCCTGTTAGGGTGAGGAGTTTTGATGCTGCGATTTTCTTCTTGGTTGGGGCACAATTCCACAACAGCGTATGCCAGTCCCCAGTCCTAAAGGTGGATCCCTTTCCACCAGGAGAAGTTATATTAGTAGGCTGGCATCTTGCGTATTCACATTTTCCGCTTCCTACGAAATAGGCCGTATAGAACGGAGCTGCGGAAAAGTAGCTGACGTAATATCCTTTGGCTGGCAATCTGGTTAGCTGGTGCGCGGTCCAGCCTTTAGGAGGCTTTGGTTTTAGACTTGGCATTATGCGTAGGCTGGTTCCTCAGCTGTTTCGTCTTCCTCTCCCGCAAGGTGGCTTTGTTTCTCCTCCATGGCGGTGAGGAATTCTTGGAGGGCGGTGCTGACAGAGTCATCCTCGTTTTTGGCAAGAGTGATGAAGTTGTCCAAGTGGTCAGTCAGCATGTGGAATGTCGAGTCCACCCATTCTTGGATGAGCCCGTTCATCTTGGGCAATCCCGATTGGATCTTTTCGCTTTCCTGCTGCAGGGATTGCAGTGTTTCGAGCAGGGATGGGAAGTCTGTCTGGCTGCGTTCCAGTTCAGCCTCCAGTTGGACCTTGAGCTCGCTCATGCGGTTTGTGTGAAGCATCTTGCACATCTCCTTGTCGGTGAAGATCTCGACGCAGGGGGTGTTCCTGTGGACGCGGAAGCGGCCGTCCTCAAGGGTGTACCTGCGACCAGAACCCTTCAGGCGCTGCTGCTGGGCGAGTGCATCTGCCATGGCATTATTTTCACGGGGAATCCACTGCACCGTGAATCCGTATTTGGCCATGAGCGCCATTGCCTTGTTGTAGAGGGAAATGATTTCAGGCTTGGTGGTCTGCCACTTGCCGGTGACCTGTTTCGTCATCAGCTGACTGTCCGAGTGGATAATGACCTTGGGCCAGTTACCCTGAAATTTCTCCTCCAGCATCTCGACGATGCTGAAGAGCGCGTGGTATTCCGCCTCGTTGCAGGTTCCATAACCGATGCGCTTGTGGGTGGCGAACAGAACCTCGTTCTCTTCATTTTTTGCCCAGCAGCCGACGTGCATGTCGCCGGGGTTGGGTTCGCAAAGGCTGTCGCAGAATGCAAGGATGGTTTTCATGGTATTTGGTTTTCTATGGTTGGTTGGTTTACTAAATTATTAGATCTTCCAGGTTAGGTTATTTTGTGCAGCCCATTTACGGAGGGCTCTGGAGTGATTGTTGCTGATTGCGGCATTGCATTGTCCGCGTACTTGGGCAATGGCGTTTCCGCGCACTTCAATGGTGGCGATGCGCTCGTGCCCCAGGCTCTTGAGTCCGCGCATGGACCAGATGCTGCATTTGCCATCAACGCAGTTACCTGTGTAAGAATAGACGCAGTGATGCATTGCCTTGCCTTCTGCGTGAAGCTCTTTCTCGGTGCAGATTTCAGTGATCTCCCACTGAGGGTTTTCTGAGGGGATTTCGGCATCCTTGATGTACAGGTTGTGATTCCACACGCGATTTTTGGCGGCTTTTACCTTGGCGAGCTCATTGTGCCACTCTTCCATATGCCTGAAGATAGAGGCCATGGTCTTACCTTTGAATGTGAATTCCTTGAGTTCTCCGTCAACAAAGGTGCGGCGTTGGTTATTGAGGAAGTCAACAATTGGCCCGATTTGCTCGGGGTTGACCATGCCGTCCTGCCTACCGAGGAACTCGAAGAATGAGTTCCAAAATCCGTGGTTTCCACCCTTGATGGCCTGCTGCTTGAGAATCTGGGCCAACAAGTTTTTGTCCACGTTATAGCTCAGTGCCCTTGCGCGGATATTTGCTTCCATCAGCCCCATGTAGCCTGGGGTGGAATGGAAGAGGTGCGCTTGGTGCTTGGTGAGTTTCGGCAGTGAGACGTCGGCTGTCCTGATGTTGCCTCCTTGAGCAATATGGATGAAAACTGGCGCAAACTGAGGGTTGGCGAATGATGCGTTCAGAAACTCTGGAGTGGGGTATTTGGCGAAAAGGTGGCGGAGAAGGGCTGAAAGTTGTTTCTCTGGGCTGTGGCTCTTGCTCTTAAACTCCTCTGGATTCCTGATCCAATTTTCACTTACGGCCACGGTATTTAGGATAATGTTCTTCCAATCTTCCCTGATATCAAATTCGCGCTGCTGCCTCCAGCTGTAGGCTTCAGTGCTAACCTTGATGTTTGATAGGATTTTTGTCTCCTTTTCCAAGATCTGAACGATGGTGGCTAGCTTTTCCAAGTAGGTTGGGTCCTTGCCTTTTACGAGAGCTTCAATTTCTTGAATACCTTTCTCGTCTTTGGCCTTGAAGTGCTTGCGTTTGGGAATATCGAGTATCATCCTGCTTTGATTCTAGCGTCGTGTAGATACTGTTGTTAATTTAATTGGCGTAGCCTAGTTTGTTGGACTTGGCGGCTGACGGTCGAAGTAGACGATTGTAACATTCTCGTCTGTAAGCTCATTGATAATGATATCCCTGATGATGTCCCAATCTCCGCCGGCCAGCCCTGCCCCGATAAGTGGTAGCCCGATTCGAGTGCCACTGAAGGCCGCCTTGAGCTTTTTCAGGCCCTCTCTGATGGCGACATACCGCTCCTCTTGTTCGGTTGTGGACTTACTTGCGCCGAAACCAAATTGCGTGTAGAGGTTAACAATGGTAAATTCGTATTCGTGAATAAATGCGGCGGTGAATGAACCTAGCTTGTGCTTGTCACCTCGCGTAGTTTGCCTGTCTGCTTCAAGGGCTTCAGGAAATTCAAATGCGATACCCCTGGCAATACCAGCTCCCATGGTGCAGAGACAGTTTGCCCCATGTGCAATGACGTCAAATTCTCCGTCTTTGGCGAGTTCAAGTAAGTTGCCGTGGATTTCTCTGATCATAGCTTTTTACGCTTGCGTGCTTTGGTTTGTTTGCCGATTTCCTTGGCAATAATGTCCCGTTCGGCTGGCCCATTGTGACCGAAGATTGGCTTGCCCTTGTGGCTGCCACCGCCGTAGGCGCGATTGCGAACAGATCCGGTTTCCAGCTCGTGTGATAGTTCAGCATTTTTGGCTTTGCGGACAAATACGGGGCCCCTTGGCTTGTGGTAAAATCCTTGCTGGATGATTTCGTCTGTAGTCTCTTTATCCAGTCGGTTGCCTTTGGGAGACAAGCGATTAAGGAGCTTGGATTTTCGGCTCATGGTAATGTTGTTTTTGGTAATTTAGGCGTAGCCTAAAATTTTGCTTTAGTAATATACCGTTATAAGCTTTCCTGCTCAAAGTTGAGCATTTGATGAAAGCGTTTTGTGCTACTCAGGTGTTTAAACATCGTTGAGAGGTACGGAGCACAGGACTTCGGCAGCCCTATTACCTTACTAAATTGGCACAATCGTCCAACCATAAACTAGTTATGGATTCGTTCGGGTATATTTATATGAGTACAAAAGAGTATTGGTAATCTGCACAGGTAAACCAGCGCAGAAGGTTGAAGCTCGTTCAGTGTTGTCCATCTGGCACACCGTCAGAGACGACTAACTAACTCTTCCGTCCATAAAGATCAAACCTCATTTAAGAGGATATACAAATATTACCCTAAAAATAGCTCGGATGTAACCTTTATTTCGACAAATGCTCAACTTTGATCAACTAATTCGCACACTGCTGAAAACCCTTCCTTAGTAACTACAGTAACTGACTAGGTAGAACTTTGGTGTGAGTCCATGCTTGGCTGCAAAGTCTTTGACTTCTGAGGGGACTGCAGGCTCGAATTCTTGGGGCTCCTGTCCGTAGTTGTGATCTTCACTTTCGACGAGTGCCAACCCTAGTACGGTTTCTTGCTGGTCGGTTGTCTGGTAGCCTATTAGTCCGTCGTATTCATAGTCGGAGTCGATGATTTCCTCCGATACCTCTCTGCTCATTTTTTTGTCTTGAATACTTACTTCTAGGTAGTCCTCTTTCTCTTTCCCGTGCGGTTTGCCGGTGTTCTCGTTGTACTTTGTGACGGTTGTGTACTTCTGTTCTGTAGCAAGTAAAAATCCCACTATTTTTGCGTAATATGAGGCTCCGAACTCCAAAGACTGTTCAAAGTTGTGCATGGTCACAACCCAGTCCGTTACTAACAACTAATTTGGTTCCAGTTTCTACGGCGCATGGTTTTTCACCGGACCTCTTGTCTGGCGCGTGACCTTCGTCTCCACTGGCGTATATTCCCGCAGTTCTTGCGGTATTTTTATCCACTAATTCCTTCATCCTGCCCAATTCAAATAAGTAAACTCCATAGGCCTTTCCTTGCCGCATTAATTGCACAAGTATTATCAGGCAATGTAAGGCACATTGTACTAATGCACAAAGACAGGTTGCTACGATTTGGCTATGAAATTATTGAACAGCTATGTCAGGCAATGCAGGTGAAGATAACAATCCTAGAAGAATCACCATTTAGAACAAAAGAGCAAATACTGTGCGGAAAAAATATGAACGAGATTTTAACTGAATACTGTAGCGCGTTTTACGGGATGCGTAGTCACTCAAACAAACCAAAATGCACAAGTTTGTACAACTATTCCTTCAACTGTTTAATCCCATGCTTTTATGTTTGGGAAAGTAACTGCACTTTTACGTAGGATTTGACTGGCGGCCCATCCTTGGTAATTTCGTAGCCTTCATCGTCCGTTTCTCCGGTTGGGATTTTAGCTAACGATGTATGGATAACCGTGAAGCTATTGGGCGCTGTTTGTTTGACTGGGTCTTCGGCCAATACCGTAAGGGTGTTTCCACAACAACCATTATGGATGGAGAATTTTGAGGCGTTATTGATTGCTTCGCCTGGAGTATTCTGATCGTAGCTAGTTGGGATTCCTTTGACGGTGATGCCCATTCTAATTCCGTCCTTCAACTTCCAGATGGAACCATCTGGACTATCTGGCCAGATGTCCAAGGCATAAGCATTACGTGCTATGAGGAGAAAATCGGAGAGTGTCATGCGATGTTTGGTGTATATGGAACGAACTCAATCATGGTGTCAATGAATTCCTGCGTGGCTTCCTTGACTTCCGCGTAGGTAAGTTTGGTGTGCTTCATATCATATCTGAATATGTGGTCCAGGTCGTTTCGCAGTGCGGCTTGGGCGTGGCCTTTTGTTTTCCACACAGTCTTGCCACTTTCAGTGGTGATAAATGTACCTGTGGATTTCAGGATTATCCGGTGTGGTACGGTGACTCGTGGAGTCTTTGTATGTCTGGCACCGATTATTGTCTGCGCGTTGGTGATGGCGGTGTTTACGTTGGGCGATGCGCTCATTATATGGTCGGTTCGTTTGGTTGATCTGCAGAAAGTTCCTTGAGGATGCCAGCCAGTCTGCCAATCTCTGCTTCGATTTTCTCTTGATCCTTTGGTTTTATGGAGTATAACCTGGTTAGTATTCCTGGTATTCCTGCGGAGAGTTTGGGTTTATCAGGTGGAATGGTTACCCCCAGTTTATCGCAGGCGATCCATTCACTCTTGCCACTTTTCCTGCCTTCCTCTCTGGAATCGTAGATAAATACTGGTTCTCCATCATAATAGAACTTGGGTTGTTTTTCTGGATACAGGCGTGCAAGCATTGTGACCACAGATGTCAGATACTCTCTTATCGGTGTCATCGGACATGAGTAGTTGAAGCCAATGAGGGTATTTTTGCTGTTTAGGTGCTTGTTTTCGACATAAGCAAGACCATCATCTTTGGAAATCTCCCTTGATGCATCCAATAGATCTGGGTCAAATACTGTTGATCCCAGTTTGAATTCTTTTTCGAGTGCTTCGAATACTTTTGGCCCAATATCAGATGGTAGCTTTGCGTAGATTGAATAACCCATAGATTTTATGTTTTTAACCAAGTGCCTGTGTAGAGTTTTCACCCTTTTGCAAGGTTCTTTCCTCGTTTGAATCGTAAACTATCATAGTATCAGAGTGTTGTGGTACTCCATTGAAGTAAAGTTGGGTTTTTTTTGACTTGCGTTAGTGCGAGGCAAACAGCCACGCAAACAGTAGTGCAAAAGTAATTATGTTAACTATAGCAACTAAATTTTGGCGCCATATGGCAATAGGGAGCAGTATTATTACTAGTCCTATGTTTATTGCGCTTTCTAGTGTTACAATTGGGAATCCGGCCCAAGATATTAGAAATAACCCTAGTAGATATATAATGCTGGCTATGCTTATTGTTATTTTACCATTTAAATTGTTCTTAGCCTTGGATCCAAGGACAACTGCAATTATGTTTCCTAGAATAGGGAGAAAAAGGTACAGCTGGCTAGTATTTTTAGTGGCAGTTGCTATTGTCAGCAGAATCCATGCACAGCAACGCATACCTAGATTTAGTGGGTATTGGCTTACACTATCCCCTATTCCTCCAATTGGTGAATATAGAGCGGCAGTTAATGCTGCTGCTAATGCTAGACTTCCACAGCAGAATAAGACGTTTAGTTTAGTTTTGTTATAGGTTACCCAAAGATTATTACTAGAGGGTCCAGTCCACCCATCTGCGCCGATAGTGGTTCCTTTTTTGTATCTTTGTTTAGTTGCTCTGCGATTCCTCCTTTTGTTCCAGTATAGCAGCCATATAAGCCTATTGTGGCTCCTGGCGCGAGTTTCTTGCCTAATATACTCGTAAATGTTACTTGGTGACGGTGTAGTCGTTGCCCTGCGGTGTAGAATACTACGTGCCCGTCGCTCACTTTCAGTCCGTCTGACCCTTCTTTTGTGTAAAAACTTGTTGTTTGTATGTTAACGTTGCCGTGACCAAAAATGGCCATATCCAAAATGCAGTTATCTGGCATTGCCGCTATTTTACTAAGTAGCTCGGCTTGACTTAGGTTTCTGCTTATAGAGCCGTCGCTCCAGCGTATATTATAGTGGCGTCTATATAATATCTTGTTGGTGTAATTATTGTCTTTGTAGTGGGATAATGTCTGCATGTTCTAGGCCGGCGGCTTTGAGTAATTTTAGCCCTGTTTCTGAAACGATTAGTTGGCCCTTGTTGGTATAGAAATCAGCTTTGTCTGTTCCTAGTCTCATCCAAAACCAAGTAGGAAGGATCATTTCAGGATGCATATCTTCGAATTCAAGGCTTTTGTAGCTGTGCACCACTTCGAAAGAAATATTTGCTATGCTTAACTGTTCAATGCTGGTTTTTAGCTCATTTGTACATGCAAAAATTGGGCATGTTGTTATAATACAATCCCCAAACCAATCTTGGAACATCAACTCCAGCTTTTCTATAACTAATTCATTATTTGTTGCCCGATAACAAATTGTGCTTTCTCCTAATTCTGCATCCACTGATGGGTTTACTTGGTATTCTTTGGTATTCATATTTTTTTTATTCTACTCTTTAGGGCGCAAATTGAGTGCCGTATTTAATGTCAATAGTTGATGCTTGTGCTTCTATTTGTGCTCTGGTTGCGGCTGGGTTGGCATTGTAAAATGCATTCCATTCCTTACGCATGGTGCTTAAATGCAATTTGTTATTTATTGCCTTAGGTATACCTCTTAGGTTAGACAATGCATTTAGCTCTGCCCTTGTGAACAGACCTGGGTATTTTCTCAGTACTTGTTGCTCAATTGCATGGTGTACCCATACTAGTCCCTTTAGGGTAGGATTTGCTGCGAAGAACGTGTCGCGGTATGTTCCTGTGCCTATGGCTCCTGCTTCCGCAGCCCATGGTAGCCTTCCAGCGTTAATAATAGCTAAAGACTCGCGCCCTAAAAACGAGATTAATTTTACTGCTCCTATTCCAATTAGTTCTCCTCCTGCTGCACTGACAGCACCTCCCGCAATTCCTCCTCCATATATGCCTATTCTATAATTGCTGGAATCAACATCGCTGCCAAAGGCTCCTGTCCAGTAACCGCCTGTAGCTCCTGCTACTAAACCTCCTAACCCGTCTCGGTTACCTTTAATGGCTCCAAAGAATGCTCCTGTTGCTATTTCACCATATTCTGTAAGCGCATTGGGACATAGCCCACTAGGATCAATGAAGTTAACTGGATCACCCATGCAATAAACATACCTGTTTAGGCTGTTTGGCTCGCTACCACTACCAATAACGCTGTCAATTGACATGAATTGTCGTAGGTTTGGAGCGTAATACCTTGCACCCAATTTGTAGACTCCCAAATCCGATTCTGTAGCACATCCAAACTTACCTAAGAATAGAAAGTCTGATGTGCCTGTTGAGGCTAGTATAACTCCAAATGGCTCGTATACCCAAGCTCCAGTTATTGTGCCTGCACCGTCTGTTTTAGCTGTAACGCTGCCTCTGTTATCGTAATGATAGTATTCGTTGCCTGATGGAGTAATTGCGTATTCTAATCCGTCTCCGTATATGTAATAGCTTGTACCTGTAGTATCTGTCTTGGTCAGCCTGTCCCCATAAGCATCTACCAAATAAGTTATTCCGGTCTGGCCCGCCAATTCGCCTCTGGAGTCGTATGTCCTACCATTGTCCGTGATCTGCTGTCTAGCGTTAACTGTGAAGGATTTGTTGGTTACGCTAGAGTTGGTAAGTCCAGTTGGGCCAGATAGCATTGTGCCTTGAGCATTTCTTGTAATTGCTGTACCATTCCAGCTGGTAGCCTCGTTGTCACCATTTACTGTGATTGTATCGCTCCAGTTGGACAACCAAGTCTGGTTGGATACGATACCTAGGTTGGTTGGATTAGCTCTCGAATCAGATGTATAAGTGAATACTGATCCATTCGCACTAACACCTGCTAGCTCGCCTGTATCCAGATACGAATATACCTTCTCCAATATTGTGGTCGGGTTACTTGAGCTGTCCAGCGTGCCTGCTGGAGCTGGGAAGTAGGTCTCCTTGGTGATCTTACCGATGGAGTTGTATTCGATGTCTAGGCTGGTAATGATCGTAGAACCTTGTAGTTCCTTGATCTGTGTGACCCTATTATTTAAATCGTAACTTCTGGATTCTGTAATACCATTAGGTCTTGCCTTGGTGGTCAGTCTGCCCTCCCCATCGTAGGTGTAGGTTGTTACATTGCTGTTCCAGTCGGTGACCGTTTGTAATCTGCATGCTGCGGTGTAGGTATAGATTACCTGCTTGTTGCCTGGATATGTTACCTTGGTTTTGTCACCTCGTACATTGTACTCATATCCGACTGTAGCACCGTTCCAATCGGTGTAACTGGTTGGTTCGTTTCTCCAATTGTAGCTTGTGCTGGATGTATTTGTTCCCCCACTTCTGACCTCAGATGTTCCGGTAATCCTACCTAATAGGTCCGTTGTATAGGTAATCGTACCAACTGAATCACTGGCCGTGTCGATGTTTCCATCTGCGTCGTAGGTTAGGTTTGTTACTAACCCATTGTTATTGATCTGGCTTGGTAGCCATCTGCTATTAAGTTGCTGTGACACAACCTTTCCGAGTGCGGTTGTTTCTGACGTTTGTGCGTCATCTACGTCGTAACCTAGCGTTATTGGTGTGGCACTTGGTGAAGCTAGGCTTATAGTGCTTACCTTGCCTGTTGGGGTGTAGGCTGTATTCGCGACCCTGCCGAAACGGCTGACTGTGGTTGGTCTGCCTAGCGCATCTCTTGTGATGGTTGTTTGCTTTGTATCTGGTCTGGTGATGCCTGTAACCCTGTCTTCTTTGTCGTATGCCAGCGTTGTTGTATTGCTACTTGCATCTGCTATCGTAGCCAGGTTATCGTTTGCATCGTATGTGGCGGTTGAGATGGTTTGTCCTGCATCGTTTTTGACCTGTAGTACTTTTCCTGTTGGCGAAAGCACAATCGAATAACTCACACCATCAGCATCAGTTTCACCGGTTAGCCTGTTATCATTATCATAAGTTGCTGTGCTAATATTTCCTAGTTCGTCTGTCTGTGATGTCTGGTTATCTTCGGCATCATAACCAAACTGAGTAGTCGAACTGTCTGGATTGGTTGCGACTGTCGGGTAACCATTTCCGTTGTATGTGACAGAACTTACTTGGTTGAGCGGATCCGTTGAACTGGTTACCTGACTCCTGAAGTTGTAGGTTGCTTGTGTTATACCTCCCCTTGGCGATGTAACCTTAGTTAGCCTCCCCATCCCGTCGTACGTATTGTAATTCGTCGTGAATCCACCTATTGTTCCAGTGCTCTTTAGTCCGCTTGAGTTATACCCGTACCCGATTGTTTTGGTTGATGGGAATGTGACTAGTGTATTCCTGCCACTTGTATACCCTAGGGTTGTTGTATTCCCAGATTCGTTCGTTATAGTCAGTGGCTGTCTGTTAGTATTGTATGTGGCTGCCGTGGTTTGGCTGAGTGGCTTGGTTGTTAGGGTAACTAAGTTGTTGGAATCGCGGGTAAGCGAAGTTACGTTACCTTCTCTGTCCTGATAACTGGTTAAATAAAGATCGGAATTATACCCGAACAGGGCGAAATTTCCTTTTGGGTCTGTTATGCTGGTTGTTTCACCGTATGTTCCGTAACCGAATTGGGTGGTTTGGGTGTTCTCGTCCGTCTCGGTAATTTTACGATTATTGCTATCGTATGTATACTCAATGATGTTTCCTAGCGGCGATTGTTTGCCAACTAGATTTGCGTTGTCGAATTCGCTCAGCCAGTTGTTATTCCTACGGTCTGTATAAGTTGTTAGCTGGGTAGCCCCGAAGCTGTAGTTAAAGTATGAGTTGTGTCCAAGCGCGTCTGTTTGCTGTGTAACTTTGCCTCCGACTAATATGTCAGTGTAGAGCGTGACATTGTTAACGCTAAATACTGTCGAATCCCCAGTACGTACTGCTTTGAGATTTATTCCGCTTGCGTCGTTTAGGCTATTACCGTTAACTGTGCTGTAACCACCTGCTGATGAGCTAAAGCTGCCAAGAGTGGGATACAGTATAAGATTGATCCAATCTCCGGTTGCTGAGTCGATAAATTTGGAACCTGACTTGGTTATGGTTTGCCCATTCTTGGTTCTAGAAGTTAGAATATACTTGGCGGATGTTAATGTGTATTGCTTTTCTTCTCCGCCAGAAAGAAAGCGGAGTACGCTTCCGGTTTCTATGATTTTTCCTTTGAATGTGCGACTGGCTTCCACATCTGGTGTGTATTGTGTTCCTGCTCCAATAAATTTGGCGATGCGTTGTGTGCCCTCGTAGAATTCTAGGTTAGTTCCTACTTTGATAAAATACTGGTCGAAATTACAGGTTGACTCGTTTCTTGCAAAATCAATGGAATAGTTTATGTCCAGTAATGAGTTTTCTGGGTTGTGGATAAGTGGGATGTTTTGAAACTGCCTGCCTGTCCCTGTATCAATTGGATCTCCCATGCATCTGGTAGCGTCTGGGTTCTTGTTGAAGGCAGTAATAAAGGTCGGCGATGAAGATGATTGCCAGACCGCTGTCCCAACATATTGCTGCCCGCCCAAATCTTGATAAAGATACAACCATTTATAATTGTGGTAGTCGTAGAACCTTTTGATGGTATAACCGGCCCACGACAGCCCGCCACCGTTTATGTAGGAATTTACTGGTATCCATGAGAATGAGACACCATTGATAATGATGTTATCCGCGTTGCTCGGTGAGGCTGGAACTGCCTCCAAATCCACATTATTAAACCTGTATGTGCCTGACCAGAGTGCGCTTGCGGTCGGTATGCTGGCTAGTGCGAGTAGAAGTGTTGTTAATTTTATGGCTGCTAATGCGTGACGAGTAAACATTATTTCTGATAGTGTGAGTTGAGTATTGAGTTGTTTGAGTCTTTGTGTGAATTTACGATTTGCCTACGTGCATGTTCCGTGCAACTTGCAGTAATGGTTAACAGCATACCTGTCATGACTTGGTAAGTCTGCCAGCACCTGCATGTCCATATCGGCATCCGGACATTTCCAGTGAAGTAGTGGCGCCAATGCTCTTGGTCCTGCAGGTAGGGGATTTGGTGCAATCCAACGGTGTGGAGTTTGTTGACCTCTTGGTTCGCCAAATACGGTTATCCTGTTTCCGTATTCCTGTGTGAATGGATATTGTTCGCTCAAAGCGTCATGCAGCCTGTAGTCTCCATCTTCAACATCTATACCGAGTGTTGGTTTACACAAAAAGCCTGTAGGGAATGACACCAACCATTCTTTGTGGGCGTCGCTTGCTTCTTGCTGAAGTGTGTTGAAGAGCTCCAGGTATTTTGCATAGGGAATTGCTTCTTCTAGCTTGGCAGCGCGTTCATCATACATTTTTGAGAGTATTCTCATGGTATCTTCTTCTTCCAGCCGTTCAGATTGTACATATACAAAACAATCTTGTTTCTCGGTACCTGGGTTTGCTGTCTGACCTGCTACCCATAAGTGATAAGTGGTATTGGTGAGTTCGCGCTCATCAAAGGCTTCTAGGGTTCTTTCAATTCCGTAGTAGCTTAATGTGGTCCATTGGTTGGTCTTCCATTTGGTGAGGTTGTGGAATATTTGCGGCCAGATACCAGCGTTTACACTGCCTGCATACTTCATTGGGTGGCCCCAGCTGTCTTTTGGCCAATGCCTCCTGAGGGACTTTTCCGGGTTTTTACCACCAAGTAGGAAGTAGTCGCGTAAATCAGGTGTTTGTCCGAAGCTGCCGTGCCCTGCATCCTTATAGTCAATTGGCATGTCCAATCTCCAAGCCATAAGCGGATGCTTGCGCTTCCGATCAGCTTTTGGAAGCCCAGCATAGAGGTCTTGGGCTAATTTTGTCATGGTTAACACTTCACTTATTGCGCTATCCAGTATTGGTTGCTGACTGCGTGATAAGCCTTCGATGGCGGTATTGAGCTTGGCTGGGATGTATAGCGGGTTAACAATTGCGTGCTTTAGTGGGAGGCTCCCTAGTTTGATGTCGGACATGGAATTTTGTTTTACGGCTTGGCGTGCCTGATGTGAACTTCGGCTGATACTACGTAATACATGACTGCCAGCTGCTTGTAGTAGGCGATCGTGAAATCGATGAGCTCATCTATCTTTGACTCGTCGCACATGACTCTGACTGGGATGACCTTTTCGTGGTACTCCTTGGCGTTGAACACCCACTTGCCCTTGCTTGCTGCCATGACTGTTAAGCCGCCTGAGATCTTTTGAACTAAGCGGTCCCATTCCTTGTGATCTTTGGTTGGTATCTTTTTGTCATTTGGATACCTTGTGGGGATGATGATCTCGTAAAGCTTTTGCATATTAGAATAGACTCATTTCTGTGGGTGCCTCTGCTGGGCACAATTTTTGGTTGGCTAATTTAATCATGTCCACAAGCCTCTGTAGCTCTATAACTGTCTGGCTTTGCATATTTCCTTTGAAGTCGGAGGGGTTGATGTTATTGCGTACCAACGCATGAGCAGTGGTTTCTAGGTTATCAGGTCTCCAGCGAGCAACAGCGAGTAGTACGTGGATTACTTCGCTTCTGCCATAACGTTCGGCGCAGCAGAGGTAATTGGCTATAGTATCTGGATCTCGTGCCAATACAAACTTTGGGAATGGTATTATCTGCTTCCAATTTAGCATTTCTACTTCAAGGGCATCGAGAAAGCTTCCACATCTTGAACTCATGATAAAACTTGTGATAGCGTCTGTAGGTAGAGTGCCGTTCTTGTGGTGCTCATTTACTACAATAGAGGTTACAATAGCGGCGACTTTATCCTGTTGAATGCTAGGGTTGCTGTTGGCATTCATCCACCATAGTATCTCACTGAATGAAAGCATCTTGTATTGCTGGGTGTCAAGCATCCAGACTGTCCGTTTGTTCTGTTTGGATGTGTCTGCCAGTCGGCTGATTGGAAACCATTGTTTGAGTTGTGGTATGACTCGTTCACTTCCATGTATGCACGCGATGTCCCAGAGCGAGAACTGCATCTTTTCTATCTCGTATTGCATAGCTATGCCCATGGGGACATGTACGTCATAGGTTGATATGCCGTGGCTTATAATGTCATCTGGGGTTAGATTGTGCACGGCCTTGGCTCTCTGGATGTAGTAAGTTAGGAGGTGCGGGGAATCTGTAGCAACCGCGTATACAAACCATTGCCTGATGTGTCGCCAGACCATGTCTATAGCGTACGAGGCTGGGTGCGTTTTGTGGCGCTCAATGAGTTCGGATGCTTGTTTGCTTTGCATGTTAGATGGAGATTGAGTGGAGTTCCTCTCCAAAGCAGCCTACGACCGTAGTGCCCACAATGTGAGATATTTTTCTTGCGTGTTGGTGTCCGTGGAATAGAAACTTAGGCTGGTGCGATGCTATATAGTCGGTAAGTGCTTGAAACCCTTGATGCACGCCATCTGGCATGGTTTCCCCTCTGCGCTCGTGTCCGATATTAGCTGGGCTGTTGTGGGATAAGACGAAGTCTACCCTTGGAATAGAGGTCAATTTCTCCTGCATTTCCTCTTGTGTGTAGAGCCAGTGCCCAAAAGGCTTATATTTCCAACTGCCTGGTATTCCAAAGAATGTTAGCGACTTTCCTCTCAGGTCAATGGTTTGCTGCTGAAAACTTATGTCAGCCCTGCTGTGTATAAGTGAACCTGCACTATCGTGGTTTCCTTTGATGCCCAATACCCCAAATGCTGGTTTGAGCTCTGTAATCCTTTGACTTAACCAATAATCCTCAATGTCTCCCAGACAGAAGATAAGATCAATGGGTTCCGCGTACTGAACTTTCTCGTCTGGGATTTCGTCACAAAGGGTGACAATGTTCAGGTTCATGCGTTGTTGATATTAAATCGGAGGCTGACTCCTTTGTCGCGTTCTTCTTCGACTTTTGGCCCGTATGGAAAGCACATGGTAAATTGTATTTTACTGGGCCATATCATGCTTGGCTGCTCCTCTCCTGTTTCGAGCCAGCCGTAATACGGACCTTCCGGATCCTCTGTAACCAGTACTTCAACGAGCGGTTCCTCTAGCCCGTGAAGCTCAACCCACCATTTCTCCCCAAGGTACATATACAGGTGTTCTGGGAACTCCTTATCTGGGCCAAAATCGTAGGCCCACATTTTCCATGTTCGTGGCTTACCCATATGCTTGTGTGGATGTTTGTAAGTATGCTTTGACCTTGGCAAGGTCAAGATACGGGTTAAATTGATCTTCTCCTGCTCTAGTAAGTCTGCCCTGTGCATCTATGCTGGTCTTCCCTTGCAGCGGTCCAAGGACGGTTAGTGTTTCTGGGCCAAGTCCACCAGCTAAAGCTACGCGGTATTCTGGGAAATCGTTGATAAACTTTTCCATTTGTGCTGGGTCACCTTTTTTACCGGTTCCTTTTGACTGATCAAACAGCAGCCAATCCACCCTTATGAAACCGTTCAGATATTCCTTGAGTTGTTCTGTAGTCTTTTGTGCCAGTGTTTCTGGATTAATCTGGAGAATGACTTCGATATGGGGAAACATTGTTACAATTGGGTTTATTGCCTTTTCTGATGGAAGTACCATATCCAGTTGAAGTGCTTGCATGTTGTTACAGTAGAAGCATATTTTGGCTAGTATTCCCATCGTTATTAGCGGGTCCACATCTTCTCCGTAATCGGCATAGTGCACGCAATTCATTGTCGACTCAGTTGCTGCTGGGAAAATGTTATCCAATGCTTCATAGCTTAAAAAGCTATGTGAGTACTTTGATGGGATATCCGATAGTTTCTTTCTGCCGGTCATAACCCCATAATGCACCCTACACTTTGATTCGAGTTGATCGGCAAATTTGGAGATCTCCTCTATCTCTTGCCTGTCTCTAAACCCTGTAACTCCTATGTAGTTTCTCTTGGTTTGCATTTCATTCATCTGGTGGCATCTGGTATGGGTGTGATGGCTTGTCGTATTTTACTAGAGGTGTCACGATCTTGTATTTCCCGTCATCCTGTAATTCCATTACAATCTGAGCGCAATTGTGTGGGTTGCGCAGTCGCTCGAACTCCTCCACAGTCATGTGGAACCATCTCATTAGAAGTACGCGCACCGTCATCCCGTGGGTTACAATGCAGACATTTTCTGGAAAGTTCGGCTTCTCAAAGTCCCTGTGCAGTGTGTCGAGAAATGTGCTTAACCTGTCGTAGACATCGGCGCAGGATTCGCCACCTTTGAACCTGAAGTAGAAGTGGCCGTAAGCGTCGCGTTCTGCTTCCATCTCCTTCTGGCTCTCCGAGGTCATTCCAACCCTTAGAGCGCCGGACCATTCTTGTTCGCGCAATCGAGGATCCTCGCGCATCTGGATTAGATTACGGTCAAAGGCTTTGAACATCTCCTGTGCTGTCATCCTAGTGCGGTGGAAGGATGAAACATAGAACATGATAGTCTCGTTCCCAATCCTGCGCCATACGCTATCCCCAGCTAGACGTGCTTGCATCTTGCCTTTTTCTGTGAGTACAAGTGCGTAATCGGGCTTGTATGCATAGATATTTTTGTTGACATTCCCATCGGATTCCCCGTGGCGTACTAGTATGATGCGTTTTGGTTTCATTCCTTTCCTTCTTTCACTTTGATAAATTTGTCTTTGACCCAGTCGTAGCTGGTGAATAGTTTGCTTGCCCAGATCTTCTTCTCGCTTCCTTCAATATGAGCCCTTTCGCGTTTTCCAGGCATGAGCCGCCGGTCATACTCCAATGCTACTTTGTGCAGTTGTGGTAGTACTTTTTTCCAGTTAAGCCCATGGGGGTATCTGAGAACGACAAGGGTTGCATTCGTCGGAAGCCCGTAGATAACTAAGTATTGCGGAGGATGTACGTAAGCTTGGTCTTTTTGGCGGAAGGATTTCCACCAGTTTTCGTTTTCAAACGTATAGCTTTCCCAAAATCTACTGCCAAAGCTGTGGGTTCCTTTTCTTTGTGGGTCGTAGTTATCTAATTTTTCGGACATCCTTGTGCTACACTTGACTCTAAAATACTTATAACCTGGTTCGGCATTACATGGCCGTTTGGCTGACTTCCAAGATTTTGGTTGTTTTCTCACACTTTTATGTTCTTAGCACCAACAACTTCCGTCTCTGGTGATTTCTTGCCAAGCTTCGAACTCGTCTGGCTCGCATTCTGCAACTAAGGAGATTTGTTTTTCCTTTTCTTCAGGGAGATAGATATCGCGACATCCTTCGTAAATTTCATCCAGAGCATCGCGGAAACAGCGTATAGTCTCTGATTCTGCACATCGTTCTTCCATTGGTAGATCCTGCGGCAGGTTGGAGTCGAATAGGACAAGGACACATATCGAAGGGTAGGATGGAAAGGATAGGATTACCTTTTGCTCTCCATCCCCGAATTGTAGTGGAAGGAGGTAGGGGGTTACTTGGGCGTTATTCCCATACCAAGGTGACGTGATGGGTTTCTCGTGGATGGCTTGCAAATCTTGGAAGGGTTTGCCTTTCAAAGGTTTTGCTGAATTTCTGGGTAGAGTTTTAGTTGGCATGGTGAAAATTTGGTTGTTCAGGATTTTGTTTTCTTCGCTAAGTACCTCAAGGCGGCTTTTTCTGCTTCATCTGGAGTATTCCATTTGTGATTGCCGTTTTCTATGACCTCTTGCCCGTCTACATATGCGTACCAATGGTTGCCGTCTGGCCACTTGGATAGCTTAATGTTCGGTGTCTCCACTTCTTTGGGCCACCCCTTGCCATCGATGTATCCGCGTTTAACTAACTCTAATGGGTGTCCGCAGTGTCCAATAGGTACAATCGGTGTGCCGTTCCTGTATGCAAACTGGACGTGCTCTAGCCCCCCCATCTCCTCCCGCTCCCACTGCATACGTGCCGCCATACGCAGGTTAACAATGTTCTGCATCGTGTCCATTCCCTTGCACCCTAGCAATTGGACTCCATTACTCAATAATTCGGCGGCTGTCATGCTGAATTTATGTTTTGGTGGATTGGTTGACGTGTCATCAGTGGTTTGGTATACTGCAGTATGGTGATGTCAAGAGAGGAGGCTATTGTATTTGAGGCGTGGACAAAGGTTAACGATGTTACGGGCGAATCCTTCTTGCATTCCACTCTGGGGTTGATGGATACTTCCAAAAAGAGCCCAAGACAACTAAAGGCCCACAGCCTGAGGAAGTATAAAGGAGGTGGGATACCTGCTGTGGTGCTAAAACATGGTCTGGTCCATTCAGTAAATTCTAGCGGGAACTTCCCGCTTAACTATGCTTTTAACTCCAAATGGTTTCCAATAGTCAAGCCGTATATCACAGAGGCAATGTTGACCAAGACACCTGGAAAGGATGATTGGTATACACCTTTTCACGCCGCTGTTGTAAACTTTGGGTTTCTACGCTCTAACAAGCAGACCCTGTCGCAGAGTAGATTTACCGATGATGAGGCTAAGGAGCTTAGCTCGAGTATATTCGAAACTATACGCCCCTACATTACGAAGAAAAACTTATTGCTTAGATCACAAAAGAGTGAGAAAAGTGAGACTGTGTTGCATCAGTTTGCAAAATGGGGGCAGATTGGTCTTCTTCTTGACCTTCAAGAGGAGGTAGCTGGCCCAAACAATAATTCTGCGGTTTTCCCAGTTGTTGATGGTGAGATGTTACATGTCTCAAATAGCAAAGGTGTAACTCCGCTGCATTTTGCTGCTAAGTGTAACCAGTTGCATCTTGTAAAGGAGTATATTTTGGATTCTGATATTTTGCCATTAATGACTATATGTGCCGGTCATAATATGACTGGATTGTCTTTGCTGTTGCCTAGAATGACGAAAGATATGTGGAATGTCGAGGCTGCCGGTGACGTGATAACAGTTTTTCGGAGATTTAAACGTGAGGACGCCTTGCTTGGCGTGGAACTACCTGAGAATCTTGAGGACAAGTTAGGACCTGACTGGAAGGTGAGAAGCGATCAGGTTAAGGCTGAGAAAGCTGGATTGTCAGAGGCTACTGATATGGCTGAAATGGATATCTTTTAAAATATATCAATGTCAATGACCTCGACTGTGCTATTCAGTTCTTCCTTATGCTTAGTGACCGTTTCATTTTGTTCCCACCACTCGTTTCCTACTATCTTGCGCGCTTCTGGATAGTCTGAAAAATCCACTCCCAAAAGGAGACCTAGCTCCCCCCGTAATACTGCGTATTGCAGCGATGTTATTCCATCGTCATCCTTTTCCATAAGGCTTTCAGCCACCAGCCGCTCACTTGGTACTTGCGCAAGTATTCCTTCTCGAGCTGCATACATTAGCGGTGATACACCTCGCTTATTTCGCATTAGTAGGTTTTCTTTGGTCAGAAGATCTACAGGAATTTGATTTAGATGTCCACTTACAGCTGCCCAATGAAACGCCGTATTCCTAAATTTATTTCCAGGGACATCACTGATATGGAGTAGATTCTTTGCTGTGAGTATTTCCTCTGGGAATTTATCCAGTTCATCATTTTGTGCTGCGAGATGGAATGGCGTATCGCCGTTGGGTAGTGGCATTAGCATTGCTTTCGAGCTTAGCACTGGAAGTGGTATATGATTCAGGTACCCCCGTGCCGCCGCATTATGAAGTGACGTCCACCCAGCTTTGTCAGCCGTAGCTAGATTTTCAACTGTTAGTATATCTATTGGAACTTGGTCCAAGTGATTTTCCATGGCTGCTATCTGAAGCGCAGTGCGCCCATAATCGTTTTTAGCAGTTGTGATGTGCTCACGTAATATTTGTGCTGGAACCTGATCCAAGTGGCCGCTAGAGGCTGCCATGTGCAGAGGGGTGTTTTCTCTCGAGTCCTTAATTAGATAATGATCTTCTGTTAGAAAGGACTTTGGTGCGTAATTGACTGTCCCAGCTTCTACGAGAGCATGAAACACGGTTCTATTGGCTTTGTCCCGAAGCAGTAGGTACTCGGGAGTCATAAATGATGTCAATTTTCCAGCAAAACCTTTGTTAATTGCTAGGTGTAGTGGCGTTTCCCCAAATTCGTTCCTAGTCACCATGGTTCTCTCTGTTATGAAGTTTGATGGGATGCTATCGAAATACCCCGATTCAATAGCTAAATGCATTGGGGTTTTACCCTCAGCATCTTTAATTATCAGCACTGCAAGGTCGCTGTGTGGCAGTGTATGCAACTGCCCATTTTTAGCGCGTTCATGCCACGAAGTCATTGACTAGGATAGCGCTTTTAGGTAATGCATGTCAACCTTGGGGTTGCTACCGCTTCAATTCTTATTAAGCTAGGTAAGGCTGGAAATCTTCAAATGCTGTACCCAAACTGGTATCTTTAGAGCAAAGAATAAAGGGATGCTGGTGGTGGGATTCGAACCCACATGAAGTTACCTCCAGCAGATTTTAAGTCTGCTGCGTATACCGTTCCGCCACACCAGCTTACGTTAATTCTTCAATTTGTTTTTGGGGAAAACTAGCCTGTATCCGATTGCGCAGCTCTTCCCATTCAGCATCACTGCAATCCATTCCCCTTCCAAGGTCGGCAACTGCCCTACCGTTGGATAGAATCATGATAACATGCGGGCAATCGTCCTTGTCGTGATCGGATTGAAAGGTGATCCCGCTCATGCTTCAAATTCTTGCTCCAAGATATCGAATTGGGCACTGACATAATTCATCATGCGCCTTTCATCGATTGTGTCGATGATACCTGCGTCCTTGGCAAAGTAGACTGCTCCCATACAGTGATCTTTGAATGAATCAACAAGAAACTGTCCTCGCCTCTCTGGAGCCTCTTTAACTGCCTTGACGCGTGAATCAATGAATTCTTTGAGCTTGTCCATTTGCATGATGTTTTGGTTATTTAACGCGTAGCGATTTAGGTTGAGAGGATTACTACTTTGCCGTCGCCGATAAGGAGTCTGCCTTTATCTTCGTATGCTTCCTCCACAAACTTGGGGTTTATTTCCAGTTCGCCACCGGCTGTCATGACAGCTACTTTAAGTACCTGTTTAAGAAATTCTGAGTTTTGGTCCTTTGCTTGGTGTAGCGCTGCTAGGATGCCAGGTATCGCGATGACTTTCGTGTCTATAATCTTTGTTGCTTGCTGTGGGGAGAAAACCCACTCGTAGTAATTGGAGAGCGGTACTTCATGCACAACTATTTTTTCCGAACCAACGCCACCGCCATTGTGTACTTTTTCCAGATTGGTGGCGACGAAGAGCTGTAGTGTTTCATCGGATAGCCCTGCCGAGCTGCAGACTGGGTTTCCAAATGGTTCCATTGTTCCTGCTTTGTACCCTGTTTCCTCGAGGAGTTCCTTGTGAGCTGCTTCCAGCGGGGTCTCCCCTTCAATCTCGTCGCCCAACAACCCTGCTGGTAGTTCTACGGCAAATTTTTCGTGTGGGATCCTGTACTGCTCAACTAGGACGACTTTGTTATCGTTGGTGATGGCAATGATGCCTACTGCACCTCTGCCTTTGGAGCGGCTTGCAAATGCCCAGTTACCTCTTTGTTTGAGGGAGATGTATGGCGTTGTTGCTATTAGTTTGGTTTCCATTATTGATTGGCGTTTTCTTCCGATTTCTTTATTGTTACAAACTTGTCCTAATCCTCCGCATCTTCGTCTGGTAGTACGAGTGTGCATGCCTGTATTGCTGTTGCTTTCTTTTCTTTGATAAGCCACGCGACGAAAGCCTCTGGATCTGTGTCATTGTCTTCCCTCCAAGTGTCCCAAAGCTCTTCTACCCTGTTGTCTGAGAGCTTAGTCCTTATTCCACCAACATCTCTTGGTTCTTCCCCGGCACTACCCTCAATTTGGATGACTAGTATCTGTTCAACAGGTTCCTTTTGCATGAATTTATGTTTTGGTGGTCCTGGAGGGACTTGAACCCCCAACCAATCGGTTATGAGCCGACTGCTCTAACCATTGAGCTACAGGACCTTGGTGTTTTATACCTTTACTGTTGGCAGTTTGAAGGTTGAACTATCGGAGTTATCTATTAGAAGTTTTAAAAGTGGGCCAGAGACAGATACTGTCTTTGCTGGTATTTTTGCTGATACAGATTTCCCCATTATATTTGTCTGACTGGTGACCTCTGGTAGTAGCAAGGTGATCTCTGTTGGGCCTGTTTGGTCGGCTTTGGCGTCTGTAATCATCCATTCCTGAGATTGGAGGATTTCTAGGATAAGACTGACCTGACTTTGATTTTGCTCCCATATAACTACCCCGATGAGTGCTATAAGTACCGAGAGGAAAGCAAATGATGGATTGACGGTGAATGCAAAAACCAAAGGTACTATGCCTATAACAAATATTGGTCCTGTGCAAGGCCCCAGTAACCTAACACGGTGATGTAGTTTTTGACTAAGTGTGGCCTGCATAAATTTATGTTTTTTTTTAAATTAGAATAGTTCAATTTCCACTTTACGGTATGGCTTGGACAATTCTTCCATGGCTTTTATTACTTGGATATTCTTGTGCCACCAGTCCTCGCCAACCATTTCTCGGACTTCTTGGTTTCCGCAAAAATCTATGCCTAGCAAGTCATCTATATGTGTGGTGATTAACTGAAGTGGTGCTGGGATAGCGCTTCCTTTGTATAGTAGGTTCTCGGGAGTTAAGAGTTCTCGCGGGAATTGCTTTAGGTGCCCTGTCCAAGCCGCCATATGGAATGGTGTCTCCCCATTTCTGTCCTCCGAACGCAGTGCTTTCCGAGTGAAGATTTCTTTTGGCAGCTGACTCAAATACCCGTATTTTGCCGCCCAATGTAAAATTGTTGTTCCCGGTATAAGGTTTTCTTCGAGTAGTATCTCCGTTGGGATTTGGTTTAAATACTTATTTTCAGCTGCAAACCTTAAAGGTGTATAGCCGCTTTTACTTTTCGCTGTAAGGTTTTCTAAGGTGAGTTCCTTTTTTGGCAGCCGGTGTAGCGTGCCAGTCCATGCAGCTATGTGGTGTGCAGTGTAACCTTGATCGGGCATGTTGAAAAGTGTTGCTGGCATTAGAATATATCTACTTCTATGGTTTGTGCTGTAACGGTAAGGTTTTTCTTGCCGAAAACAGCCCTTTGATTCTTCTGCCACCATTCTTCTCCAACTATTTTACGGACAGCTTGGCTGTCGGAAAAGTCAACATCAAGTAGCTGGTCAGCGTGATCGCCTTCAAATGCAAAGTCAATCGGAGTGGCCCCTGTTTTATCTTTAACGAGCAAGTTAGTTGCAGTCAATAATTCTGGCGGCAGTTGTTTAAGATGCCCCATGTATGCCGCTCGGTGTAATGGTGTCTCCCCCTTATCAAAAGCTGGGGTGATCATAATTTCCACAGTAAGGAGTTCTTTTGGGATGTACCGTAGTTGTCCTGCTATAACTACATTGAATATTGTGTTTAATCCTTCTTTATCGCGTTCCAGTAGTACATCTTGCGTGATAAACTTCTTTGGGACTTGAGTTATAATACCGGCTTTGGCGGCTACATATATAGGCGTAAGACCTGCGACATTTTTTGCTAAGAGAGATTCTGTGGTTAATAAATGTGGCGGTAACTTGTGCAGTTTGCCGTGGCTGGCAAATGCGTGGAAGACTGTGTCACCAGCTTTATTTCTTGCCATTAGATTTTCTATGGTGATAAGTTGTTTTGGAATTGGCCAAAAACTGCCATGTTCGGCTACGTAATGGAGCGCGGTATCTCCATGACTGTTTTGTAGCAGCAAGTTTTTTAGCGAGAGCATTTCTTTGGGTACTTGGTGTAGGTCCCCTTCGCAGGCCAGCCAGTGCAGGATGGTACATCCTTCTGGTTCTGATCTGGATAAGACGTTTTTCTCCGTCAACAACGATGAGGAAATCTGATCCAAGCATCCGCCAAATACGATTGCATGCAGACCGTTACTACCTTCCATAACATCAACTGAAAGTAGGGCTTCCACGCTGGCTGGCGGTAATTGGTCTACATGTTTGTTGCTTGCCGCTAGTTTAAATGGGCATTGTCCGTTTTGTGGGTTTTTAATTAGCAGGTTGGTAGGTGTTAAAATCTCTTTTGGTATCTGATCTAGATGTCCGTGTTCTGCACATAGATGCAGCGGGGTATTTCCTTCCCGGTTGTGGATTAACAGATTGCGCTCCGTAATGAACTCTTCTGGTATTTGGTCAAGGTACCCATACCTTGCGGCTGTGTGTAAGACTGTATCGGAAATTATGGGTCCCAACAGGTTATCTAGTGTAAATAGTCCTTTTGGTAACTTATGCAATGTGCCAGTCTTTGCTGCCTTGCGCAATTTGAGTGTATTTTCCTTTTGAGCAATAGGTGCTACCAGTTCTGCCCGTTTGATTCTGGCAAGCTCTTGGATGCTTTTGTTCTTACTTTTCAGTAGGGTTTCCAGTACCTGTAGTTGTTTTAAAGGTGACATGTTTAGAATAAGTCTATACTTTTCCCATCAGTTGAGGTTGTTGTTGTCAGACATGCCCTATCTGCTAATAATTTTTTGTTCCTAGCCCACCAGTCGTCCCCTACTATTTCCCGGATTGGCTGATTGTCTTCCAATTCTAGTCCTAGGAGTTGATCTGAGTACCCGTGTTTAAAGGCATTAGAGAGTGGACTATTTCCACGACAATCCTGCACGAGTAGATTACTTGATGTCAATACTCCCCTAGGTATCTGGTCCAAGTAACCAAGCTCTGCTGCCCTGTGCAGGGGGATATTTTGTCTGTTTGGGGTTTCCGCAAGTAGGGTTTCTGCAGTGAGTAACTCTGTTGGGATATTGGTTAGCTCGCCGCTTGCGACTGCTAGGAATACGGTTGTATGCTCATTCGCTCCGTATTCTAGTAGTGATTCTTGGGTGATAAATGCTTTTGGTATCTGTGCGAGCCCCGCCCTGCAGTGCTTGCGGCCAGCTCCGGCAGCCATGTGTATTGTCGACAACCCCGCTTTGTTTTTTATCGCCACAGATTGTTTGGTTAACAAGGTTGCTGGTAACTTGTCCAAATGCCCGTATTCTGCAAAGGCGTGAAGTACTGTATCTCCATCGTTGTTCTTTACGAGTACGTTTTCTAATGTAATATACTGTTTTGGGACGGCGTCAAGATTTCCTGATATTGCGCAACAGTGGAGGACAGTCTTTCCGGTGGTTGTCTTTAGTAGGAGGTTCTTAGGTACCAAGATGCTAGCGGGTACCATGTCTAGGTGCCCACTGTTTGCTAACCAGTGTACCATGGTGTATTCCATTATTGGGTCTGGCGCGAGTAGCCGCTTTTCGGTCAACAGTGCTTTTGGCGCCTGATGCAGACAATCGTATGTTTGCATCTCGTGTAGAACGTGTGCCCCCTCGCCTAGACGTGGCGGGCTGCCTTTGACTTTTGTGTATTTTATGTCATGTTGTATGACTATTTCTTCGAATGCTTTGCTTGGTACTTGATCTATGTGCTTGGTCCTTGCAGCTGCGCTAATCGCTGACCTACCTTTTTCCTCGTTTGCTCTTAGGTTTTTGGCTGTCAACATCCAACTGGGGATTTGGTTGAGGTGCCCATTTTCAGCGCACAGGTACAACGGTGTGTATCCTTTTTTATTTGGGGTTAGTAGGTTTCGCTCAGTAAGTAGCTCCTCTGGCAACTGGTCTAGGTGCCCGTATTTGGCAGCGGTGTGGATGATGGTGTCGTCGACTTTGATACCAAGGATGTTAAATTGTGTGAATATCGCCTTTGGCAGCTTGTGTAGTTTTCCTGATTTGGCTGCTTTGCGTAGTTTGGCTATATCGGCATCGTTGGAAACTGGTTCTGCCAGTTCGGCAAGCTTGAGTTTGGCTAGCTCTTGGTAGTCGGGGTTCTTACTTTTCAGCAGGCTATTCAAGACTTCTATTTGTTTAGCAGCGTTCATTTCTTGCGCGTGTTTTGATTGTCTTTATCTTTTCTACTAGATCCATATAGTAGCAACAACATTCCAGCTAGACTTACTAAGAGGAGTAGGAGACCAACGTAGTTTGGAATTGGTGCTTGGTTAGCCGATCTGACAAATACTAGCGCTGCGATCATTTGGTAGGTATTGGTGCTTTAATCCCGTTGAGGATGTTGACATATACCGCCTTGGTGGAGAATATCTTTGAGCGTGACTTCGTATTTACTGCATCTATTCCGACGGTAATGGATGTGTTTCCCGTTTCGAGCAGTGTTGCGGTGATCTCAAGGATGTCTCCCAAGTGTGCTGGCGAAAGGAAATTAAAGATGTCGAAGTGCCTAGTGACAAAGGTTGCATCAGGATATGCTAGTGAACCGCAAATTGCACCGTACTTGTCTGCCAGGTTCATGGCAACGCCACCAAACATGGTCCCCACGTGATTGAGGTCAGCCGGCATGACCAGATAGTACTGTTTGATAGTTGTGGATGGGCACCGTAATTTTGCTGCAGCCCATCCAAGCTTAAATGCTTCATAACTCTCGCGCGATTCAACTCTTTTACGATCATCCTCAGAGAGTTCTGTCCACCAAGCTTTTGCACTTTCCCCGTTAAGTTTGGCCAATGTCTGCATTTCCTCTAGGGAAAAGCCAAGGGCATTGTTCGAATTAGTAGGTTGAGTAGGTTGTGGTTCTTTTGGCACGGTCTTGTTGGTCAAAAATTATGTTTTGCTCCAACTAGATTTCTATATCGTCTGCTTCGGGCTTGTACGGCACTACTAGATTGTGGATGTGAATGGTATTGATTTTCTCGCCCCCACCTGTTACTAAGGCTGTATTTTCAAAAATGCTCCATACGACATATTCGTCCACATAATCTTCCCAGGCATCTGGACCAATCTGCTTGCTTCTTTGGACGAATGCCTTTGTTGGGAGCTTTATTTTGGCTTCGATAAGTGGTATGTATTTGGGTTTCATTTTCGTTCCTCTCAATACCATTTGGGTGCTGGTACGCGCAATACTTCGACATTTTGATATCCGATGTTCTCCAGCAACTTCTTGGTCTTCTGGTTTCTGACCTTTATCTCAATGACTTTAGTCATATCCAACCGTGGCGCGCATGCCTGAACGCGCCCATCCTTTTTCTTGGCTAGCTTTATCCAGTTTGAGAGCTTTCTTTTGGTCTGACCGACTAAAGATTTAACGTATTGTTTTGGTATTTTTGCGTAAGGTGGTAAGGCTGGATCCCTTTCTACACCTATTGGCAATGGAAGTGGCGATGAGAAACAGATGATATTTTCCCATGTATCGAAGTTATGGGGCAGACATTCTGCCTCCTCGAACGAAAGTAGCACATAGTTGCGCATATCCCCTTTTGGTCGAAGGGTTCGGACAGATCTTTTCCTTTTCTCATCCCACCTGCTAGATATAACTCGGCCAAACTGGTTTGGGTAACCTGTCATTCCGAGAGTGTTTGGCCCGTTCCCTACGGCTAGGAATATAGGCCAGAATCCAAAGGTATCGTGCCACCATGTATAGGCTGGAATAAATGCCGCGTCATCGTCTGTGGAATGGTGTTGGCTGGACACCATATCGCCATTAACAGTGATGAGTTTCTCTAAGGGAATACAATGATGAAATAATGCCTTTTTGCTTTGAAACATGGCTTAATTTATGTTTAATATGCCCATTGACATGACTTATGTCAGCACGGTACTATGTGGAATGAAAAGAACGTGTGATTGTGGCGGATACATTATTCCCGAGGCAATGTTCAAGGGTAAGCTCCAAGCTGTTGGTTTTACTGTACAGAATACAGATTTAAAACTATATCAGCCGAAGAAAGCCTTTATTGCCGAATCTTTGCGTGAACCAGAAGTAGGGAAGTGTGAGTTATCCCTGCCGCTGCTTGGATCAGTATCTACCAAATACAGGAGAGAAGACAAAGCAATTCGTGGCATAGATTTAAACTTATATAAACTGGGTTCTGACTACATATGTATTGGTATTTTTAAACCTGCTACTGGTCTTGCTGCGCTTGGAGACAAACTAGCTGGATTAGCTGGAATGCCAACAAAACTTGGGGATATGTGTTTGGCTACTGCTCCAAATCTATATGAATTACAGCAGAAGCTCAACAAATCATTGCGCGGACTCTGTATTGAGGAACTTAAAGTAGTACAAAAAAGCTGCGAGGGTGACAATGTAGCTTGGAGCTTTGGAGAGTTTAAGACTAGGAATCAAACTAGGGGAATAGCTCCAATAACTGAATCGGAGCAGGCAGATTTTGATATGTAATTTTCAGTCTGCCTATTGTTCGATTTTTACCGGTGTGCCAACTGGTACAACTGAAAAGAACTCTGCGGCTTTGCCTTTTGGCAAGCGTATGCAACCGTGTGATGCTGGTTTTCCGGCCATGTGACCTGCGTGCAATCCAAAATACCCTGGGTCTAATCTTAAAAAGTATGGCATTGGCACATGATATATTGTTGATATCCAGTCTTTGTGCTTGTTTATAACGAAGAAGTTTCCTGTTGGTGTTCTTCGGCCAGGCCGACCAGTGCATACAGCTGTTGTGTTGACTACCTTGCCGTCCTGATATAGCCACGCACATTGATTTGATAAACTGATTCTAATACATGTTCCTGTTGGTACCTGTGCCTCTGGTACTGGAACAGACTTTGGCGCGTTGTCTGCTTCTGATTTGTTAGTCTTAGCAGGTGCTTGGGTAACCAACGCCAGCATTGTAAAGGCTAGGATGGGTAAAAGGCGAGGGAAGGGCATCGCCAAATATATCAGATTTGTCTTTTAAAAGCAAATCTAATTTTTGGCTTATTATGGGCAGTGCCCTTTAATTTTCTGCTGCTCTTGATCTGTCAGATGCACTGCCCAATCTGTCTCTAGGTCTTGTTCCGCTACCGCAATACTTGATGCGATGTTTGTTGCGGATGTAGTATTGTAGATATGTTTGATCTGCTCAGGTGTGAACTCGCCCGATAAAACATCAAGTAGAGCTCCACGGGCACAGCCCAAAGCCAATGTAAGCGCGGCTTGGTTTCTTGCATTGACGTTATCCATTAGAATACTATTCGCAACCCGGTGCTTAGCGTTGCTGCGTTATTCGGTGCACCATACAACCACCTTGCATCGACGTATGTTCCAAGGTTGGAAGTTAGCCTATATTCAAGACCTCCTCCGACAGTGCCGAAACCGATGTTTGTCTTGCCAAACCCAACTCCTCCACCTATGACTGCATAAGGAGCAAGGCTGAGAGATTCGATAGGATAGCGGACTGTTGCTGTAGGCAGAAGAAAGTAATTGGACTTGTTGTCGTTGCTGTACCAGAAGTTATCCACGCCGATACCGAAATACCTTGCGAAGATATAGTTAACCCCAAATCCTCCTCCAGAGCCTGTATTTGTTGTGTAGCCTGATGTTGCTGGCCCAAAGGCTTGGACATAGAATAGATTAACCTGCAACTCTTGGTTTTTGAACTTGGAGACTGGCTCGACGACTTCTTTAAAGGATTTGAAGTCTGTGCCTGCTTGAAGTGCTGTGGAGGTTGCTAGGAGCAGGAGGGATAGTATTACGTTTTTCATGGGTGTGTATTATAGCTGGTATTGGTTTTCTTGTTATGGATATTTTTAGTATCCTGGAACCTTAACTGTGGCGAGCAGTGTACCTGCGGCGTCTAATGCTCTAAACTCGCAGTGGTCGTCTCCTTGATCGGTGAAACTTGTTCCATAAACTTCCAAAGTTTCGACCCTTGCTGTCTCAGTGAGTCCTGGCCCAAATGGTGGTTTAAGCTCAGCCTGCTCTTTGGCTGTTTTTCCTGTAAATGTGGATATGAGGTTCATTTATTTTGTGGCGGCGTTAGGACGACTTCAGGATATTCTACTGGATGGCTTCCCTCTTTCACTTCCCAGATGAGCATGCACATCGGCCTTGCCATTGTCTTATCCTCGGATGTGTTTCTATAGGCTAGGTATGTGTTTGGCTGGAGAGTTAGTGTTTCCTGAAACTGCCTGTTCATAATAGCTGTCAGGCTGTTTAGCTTGACAAGCCTCTTATCTTGGTGTAGTTTTGTTGGTGTAACACATTTGCCTACTTCTGTGTATTTATCCCAGAGCATAGGTCCTGGTTGTGTAAATGCTAGCGTTGTTGCAAACACCCCGGATTTACCCTGCGCCCAAATATGGCTGAATAGTGAATCTTCGTTCTTGGAGGGCGAACATGCCAGCACACTGAGCATCAACTGAAGACTAAGAGGGTTTAGTGCCCCCATCAGATCTAGCCACACAATGCCGTATCCCTCTTTGAGCTTTAGAGAGTTCCGTAGCGCCACGAGTTCTTTATCCTTGCCTGGCTGCAAAAACACCTTTTGTAGTGAGGTTGGGACGTACCTAAGGCTTCTACCGTATTTAGCCTGCAATTTTTTCCTGATTGGGTCTCCCGCCTTGATCACCTCTGCCTCTTCTTCTACGCCAATGACCCTTTTAAGGTTTTTACACCGATCGAGCCATTCAATTTCGCCTTTCCACGAGATGCCGGGTAGTGATAGTGCACTTGTCTTTGCATCGCCGATTGTTTTCCCTACAATTTCGCCTAGTGTGGACCGTGCCCATATTTTGGACGGCGACTCTCCATACCCGTTATCCGTAGATTGTGTTTCTACTATACGGGCACCTGGAGATAGAACTGAGTTTATGCCCCTTTTCTTTGTATCTTTGGACGGACTTGGGATACTCCCTTTGCTGGTAAATGCTGTAGCTATTTTAACAGTTCCATTGTTTTTTGTGAGCTTGCCTGACTTGCAAAGATTGAATAAGATACTGTTCATCCTATTCATTAGGACTTTCCTTTCCACCTTAGGCAACCCTAATTGTTGCAGGGCTACTAGTTCTGACGGTTTTGCGCTGCCTAGTTTAGCTACTAGGTCTATGATCTCGTTGGATTTGTGTGCGTTGCGCATGGAAATTTTGTTTTTGCAGCTTAGAAAAGTGTATAGATGCTATTGACTCGCTGTCGGGAATCAGCTATAGTTATTAAATGCAGATTTCAGACGAACAACGGGAAGTCCTGCTTGCCTCCGACTATAAGTTGCCGGTGGGAGTTGGGAGTAACGGCAAGGTAGAAGTTTTCAAATTGCCAGGTGAGTTTGTAGAGGTAATAGCCGATGCAAAAACATACGATGAAATTACGGAATTATCGCTGTGGGATCCAGAGGCGGAGTTTGATCTTTCTACTCCGGCTGGTGTTGAGGAGTTTAAACAATTCCAAGCTAATGGTGGCGCCTTCGTTGATATAACAGATCAGGCATCATTTAAGATGTCGCAAAAAAGTTTTTGCAGATCCGTACGAACTGACTTGGACAGTCAATTATCCTGTGGGATCGATGTTTAGTACTCTTTCTTAAAGAGCCTGTCCATTGCCCACTGATCCCCTTCTCCCTGCTCTAGCTTTGTGCCACAGTCTGGGTGAAGTGTGACTTTTGCATCGTTGTGGACGTCGGCGACAGTGCATTTGCCACCAGTTAGGTCTCGCCACGTACAAACCTGTTCGTGTTGCAGTGCACTGGAGAAAACAACTGGGAAAAGATCGTTAACGATGTACTTAAACTCACCCCTGAGCATTTCTTGAATAAGCTCCTCATCGTTTTTTGGGTCGGAATTGACTTTGAGCCCAATGGATGAGCCCCAGCAGCTCACAAAAACATCATTGTCCCTGAAGTCGATGCTGCAATGTCCCGCTGATGTCTTTTTGAGTCCTTGCCCGAAGTCACCATGCTGGCTCGCATCGGTCATGATGATTGGGTATTTGCCGTCGACGATGGTGTATTTTGGACGCATATTATTCTTCCGTTAGTGCTGCGATACGCTCTGCATTTTCTTGTAGGCGGGCAATGTCTGCCTCAGTTAGTTCCTTGACGGTTACTGGTTCGAATCGGTAGGTATACTTGTCGCTTGCAGTATATGTGAAAACTGCTCCAACCTTGTGCAATTCTTGTGGCAGATCTGACTTGCGCGCTTCACCAATTACCTCAATGCCGTCTTCTGGAAAAAGCGAGACTGTGATAAAGTCCTCTTTGCCCTTGCCCGGTTCAAGGACGCGGACTTTGCCCAAACATTTGACCTGTTTTTTCATATCGCTGGAAGGGTCCTTAGCACTCTCTGTTTTGATTATTGCGAAGGTCTTTTTGAGCTCTTCTGGCGTTCTTTGCAGGTTCTCATGTACGCATCCTGCACCAGTCTCGCGCGTATCGTGGCAGTTCAGACATTCGCCGTCGATTAGGGTTCCAGCACGCCCATTATTCGCGCCGCAGGTTTTGCATTGGTTGAATTCCATAGGTGACATTAGTTTGCCGAGATGTTGACCTTGGGCTCAACGATAACCCACCCTTCGCTCTTGATGGATCCTTCGTGGATTTTGGTGAACTCAGTGATGACTTTTTCGGTAACCGGCTCTTTGGACCTGAATGTGCGGGTTTCACCTGAGTTTGTTTTGACTTTGATTTCCATGATATGGTTTGTATTTGGTTTTGGCGTAGCCTAGTTTGCGTTTATGTAGCTTGGTGAGTCGTTTATTTCTGCATCCTCCAGATATGACAGCCCTACTAGCTGAAGCCATCTTGCGCTGATCATTTTGGAGTACAATGCTGGGCAAAGCCCGTAGTTTCCAAGGCTTAGTGCATCGTTAACCTCAACTAATACAGTGTCTCCTGTGTCTAGAACCCCTACATCCAGGCTGTAGGCGATGGGACCCTCGGTGGTTGTTGAGTGCATGGCATTGATCATGTCTCGTATGGTGGAGACGTCTGGCATGTGGTCTACTGGTCCTGTATATCTTGCTATATTGAGGATCTTCCCGTCCAGAACGTAGACTCTATATTCCGTCAGGAACTCTACCACTTCCACCTTGTAGATGTCTAAGTCTGGCGGAATGTTTCCAAGTCGGCGGTCATACTTGTCCTTGCACACAAAACCAGTGAATGTTTTTGTATCAAGAGTTGGCTTGATAAAGACTGGCAAATCAGACTCTTTTAGTTCGCCTATCTTGCAGGTGCTAAGATTTCTCCTAAAGTGACTGCGGAGCTGGATTGGATAGGTGTCGCGGTGCCAGTTAACTCCGAGATGTTCGAGGATTCTACGACATGTTCCAACTCCACCTATGACTGGTTCGGTTTTTTGCCATTGAATACGGTCAATATCTTTGATGTCAAATGGGACTACCTCATAGCCGCGCTGGATGAAGCCTTCTATTGCCAATGTGGCGGCCACAGAGTACGGCTTCCCGTTTTTTGTCTGTAGGCGCGCAATCATGATTTGGAATTTTCTTTATTCTGGTGTAACCAGAATTATTTAATTTTGCCTTCGACTGGGTCTTCTGCGCCAAGCTCGGCTTCAGCCTTTGCAAAATCCTGAATTTCCTTTTCGAATTTGGCATTACATGTCCTATGCATGCGGTCCATAATATCTACTACGAACATAAGTGCTATGCCTGCGATGGCTATACCATACTTTGTAGAGCTGTCTATCGTGAATAACTTTCCAAACATTTGGTAAACTGTGAAAGGTGCTGTTTCTCCAAAGCGAATCAGTCCTCCGATAGCTGATAGCATGGTAATTAGGTAACAGAGAATATCTGCTGGGAGGGACAGATTTTCTTGCTCGTATGTTTCTGGGCTGATCTTGTCGTTCCAAGTTACACCCCAATATATCAGATGCGCGAGTGATAACATGATAACAAGGATGGGCAGGTAGAGTGCAGATAGGACTAGCACTGCGAAGATGAAAAACATTTTGACTTTGGCGTTCATGGTTTTATGTTTTTGTGGTCGGTTGCTGCCAGTCAAACTGGTGCGATTCTGAAAGTTTCGGCATCTGCATTGTTGCTGCTATCCCATCAACAACGTAATCGGGTGTTTTTGCTTCTCTATTTTTATTTCCCTTATGGCATGCTTCTTTGTCTTTGTCTACAAAGTGTATGATGGTCTTTGCACCATATTGCCTCGCCAATGAGAAAACTTGCTGCCTGATATCGAACCTGACGTTAACGGCATCCCACACGCAGTCTTTGTGTTCCCTGAGGATTTCCCTGAACCGTTCGTAGGCTGGTACAAGCGTCCGGTGTGTTGATTCTCCCGGTGGCAGCCCAAGTTCGATTCTAATTTCATCAAGGGAGATGCATGGCAATGATCCAAGGACTTTGGTACGATATGTGGATTTGCCGCTGCCTGGCACTCCCATCATCATGTGCAGTACCATTTTTGTATCGTCGAAGGCCTGATAGTTAAAATTGCCATTTGGGTCGTTTAGAAATTTGTATCTCGCATGATCGTTGTCAAATTTGTATGGTGCGGACAGGCAATTAAGTTCTTTGGACAGGTCCCTGTATAAATCAACTGCTGCGATGCTACCCTTTTTGTCAATTTTGCTAGTACGCCCCAGCATGTCTGCTTTGGAGAGCAAATGCAAAAGGTCGTTTCGACAATATTGGCTGGAATGGATCACGTGGGCTTCTGGCGGGTAATCTTTTACGACCTTTGTCCCATTAAAGAGATTTGGGGGCCACGAGTGGCAGGCAATAAGCCCGTGTACTTGGCGGCGTTCCTCGAGGGTGATATTGTTATATCCGTTCTCCCAGAAATATGAGTAGAAAATTTTATTGCTTTCTCTACTATGTCCTGCATAGCTAATTCGTCCGTCAATGTTCACCCAGCAGCTTTGTTTGCCGGTATCATGAAACAGGGCTGCTAACCTTAGCACCAGCTGGTCGGATTCGTTAAGGTCTTTGAATTCCGGTAACTTTTTCAATTCCTCCAGCACCATTTTGGTATGAATAAGCACGTTGCCTTCGGCATGAAAAATAGGGTCGCCAGGTGTTTCACCTAGCCCAATAAAGGGTGGCTCGGAGAGTGTCTCCAGCCAATACTGCATGTTCCTGTAGTTGCTCACTGCTTGATGTTGCGTTTTGCGCAATACCTCTCCTTGATCCAATCTGGCTGATTCTGTATGTATTTTGGTAGTCCGGGCTTGGTTTCGCGCTGTTGCTTGCTGAATTCTGAAATTTTGGCTGCCCATCTTTCCGCATCTCCGAAGGAAGCTGATCCTTCTGGGGCAGCAAACCAAGAACTGCCGGTTTTGTATGCGAGGGCGCTTTCCCCGACATATACAGCTTTAAGCACTACTTCTGGTTCTCCATATTCGCTAAGTGCAAAAACATGGATGACCGGATTGTTTTCTGGGAAAATTTCCCCATTCCAGTAGGCTATGACCGCTGCACGACTGGGCGACATCATGTAGCAACTTCCGCCTATGAGTTTGTGTACACCACTAGTAAACTCTCGGATAGTTGGGACACGCTTGGGCTTGTTTTGCCGGACTAGTCTGAGCTCATACTCCAGCATGTAAGGATCAAGTGTGTATGCTGGTTTCTCCTTGATTGCTAGTTGTGCTTCAGGTTTTGGGGTACGGAATAGCGAGAGTTTCATTTCGTGATCTCCATTTGTGCTTTTTCTAGCTCTTCTTGGTATTCGATTTTTGAAACTTGTGATTCAATCGTTGCAGGGTTGATGGAGTCGGCGCCCAACTTATACTGCGCCCATACAAATTTGGTAATCTGGGTGTTGTGTTTTTTGCTTTTGGGTACTGCCGCGTAGATGGACTTTAGAGTCTTGCTGACAAGCTCGGTCTTTTCCTTGGGCGCAAGTTTGGAGAACCTGAATGGGGCAGGGTTGGTCTCCACTTGCATTGGGAATAGAAATTGTTCTATCTCTGACATATTACTTTTGTTTTTGTCAGAGGCGTAGCCGTTCTGACTTAAGGATAGCTGCAGTCCACCTCATCAACACATTGCTTGAGGTATCCTTTGAGCTGGATTCGGGATTCTTCGTGGAAGGCTGACTCCATTGCCTTCAGAGTCTCGTCGATCAGTTCATGAAAATCTGCGCGGTGTTGTGCTGACCCCTGCCTGATGTTAGCTTTGAGATAACAGCGGAGAAGGAACTGAAGGATTTTCTTTTTCATATGACAACCCTGTTAGAGCCATCCGTTGACTTCAAAGATCTTCTCCACGTCGTTCCAGTTCTTGGCGCGGTTGGTGATTTGGGCGGAGCGGTTCCATGGCTTATCCATCACGATTGGGATACCCTTGAACCCGTCGAAGTTGTGTGGGCCGTCATCGATGAGGACATCCACTCCAACCAGCCCTTTGGTGTTGCAGAACATGTAGTTCTTGACTGGAATGTGAGGGAAGTTTTTGGCCAGCCAGTCGCCTTTTTCGACGAGGCCGTGGTGGACAGATCCAAAGGCTGAGATGGTGTAAAGCTCGTGTTTTTCTGCAAGGCGCTTGGTGACCCGCTGGGCATCACTGCGAATTCCGAGTTTGGAGAAGGTTCCCTCCATATGCAGGAAATCAAAGAGCCTTTCTCCGCCCTGAGCGTGGCTTGGCAGGTCCCATGAGCGCCACTTATCCTGAGAGAATTGGGAGTCGTAATGTGCTACGATCCATTCAATCCAGGACTCAGAAAGTTTGTTTAGCGTGTCGTCGATGTCGATTCCAATTTTCATATGTTATGGTTGTTGATTAAATTTTGCGTAGCATTTCTTTAGTTGATTGTTGAAACCACGACCTGCCTTTTTGCCTGTGGTTCAGCCATTGCTGCCATGGGCTTGTAGTCGTAGGTCAGAACCTTGGCAGAAATGATTTTCCCACCCTTTTTGCGGACGCTGGTGCAGTACTCCGATCGGAGCTGGATTCCTTCTGATCCTGCCCATGCTTGGATGGCTTGGATTTCCAGTGCCCTTGCAACAAACTCGGTGCGGGCTAGGGTATGGTTCAGTGGCAGCTCATGTGCCTCCCCAACCTTGTATTTATCGTCGAATCGCTCGCTCATTCTGAGTAAAAGTCCCTGTTGATTTCAATGCGTTGCACGTTGGTGGTTTCGCTTGAGGGCTGCACTTGGGAGAGAGCCTGTAGCTGAGCCCTGTCGGTGTTCTGATCGTTGGTATCCATGATTTTTTATTTGGTGGCGAGCTTGGCTGCTTGTTCGTTGACTTCTTCGGCTACCGCTTTCTGGAGAGATTCGATGCTCATGTCATTTGAGACGCCGACCTCATCGATTGCCATAACTGAAATGGCTGGGGCCTTTTCGAGATCCTCAATAATGTTTGGGTAGGTCTTAGTGGCTGTGGGTTCCTGTGCTTTAGCGACTGCCTTATGTTTTATCGACATGTTCGTTGCGACACCCGTAATGGCTAGGTTCAATAACAGGGAATAGCTTAGTATGAACCAGAATACTGTCCGATTGATTTTGAGCTTCATGCTGTTGTTCTTGGCTGGGTATGGCGTAGCCAATCCGCTATTCTCTAGGCTAGTGAGACGATATCCTGAACTATTTGCTCATCAAGTTCCGCTTGGTGCGCTGCGTCTTCGGCCTTCAGGATGCGGACCATGTCCATGCCACTTTGGAATTCTCCTCCGTCGTTGACGATGAGGACGCTGTCGCTGTTTACCTTGACAAACACGATCTTGCCAGGGTTGCGGAGCATGAAGGATGATGGTCCAGTTTTGACGAACGACTTTGGCAGTCTTTCGGTGAGTACTTTGATTACTTGTGGGTTCATGTGAGTAGGGTTTGGATTTGTTGCTGAACTTTGGTTAGTGCGGCCTGCGACCGCTGAAGCTGGTTGTGTAGCTTTGCCTTTTCTTTACCGTGACTAGAGGAGACTAATTCTTTGAGTCGCAGGCAAGTTTCGCAAAGTTGTGTGAATTCCTTTGTAAGAGATGAAAGCCCAGTGGCCGGCGGGTTGTTGGACTTTTGTGGTCTTACCTGCCACAGGTCTACTGACGTATGTGTTGCACACTGTGCGAAAGGTATTGGCAGCCCAGTCATTTGACGTGCTGGGCGCTTATTTTTATCCTCCAGTAAGGCTTGTGTTTTACCTTCCAAGTATCCTTCCTCAAAATATACTTTACCATTTGCTGGTTCGCCTGAAATAAGGCTGTCTGGCTTGAAAAGAAACTTGAATAAAACAATGCAGAGGTCTGCGTAGAATGAATAAACTTTATTGAGCAGGCCGATGCAAGATGATGGTTTTGGGGCTATCTGGGGCTGGTAGATAGATTTCTGATACGTCTGAATGTCTTTGTCGTAACGTCCCCAGTTTTGGTCTACCTTGTTGTAGACAATGTTGTGTAGCTCCGAGTTACCGTTTTTGGAGTACCAGCTTTTGAGGTTTATCTTCTGATCCAGTGTCATACTGGTGCATTCAGTAGTTCATTCAGGCGGGCCTGAACCTTGTTGATGTGCTCTTGGTCGACTGGAGTTCCAGCCCTGTTGACACGAAGGAATAGTATCAGGATGTCCTTCTCCGAGGCCTCTTCAAGATCGTAAATGAGTGCTGGCGCATTCTCGATGAGGGACTGGTCGGAGGTAGTCAGCTCGCTGAAGTACTTGCCTTTGATGCTGAATTGGTCTTGGAAGAACTCATTGAGTGCTGTTAAACGTTGTTTGCCGTCAACGATCTCATAGAGTGGGCCCTTGGTTCCGTAGCTGCGTCGGTTAAATGAGAAAGTGCCAATGGACCCGCGTTCCAAGAGTGTGGTGATAAGTGCTTGTTTTTGCTCAGGAGTCCATGCATAACCTCTCTGATAGCTCGGGCAAAACTCAACGCCAAAATGGGAGATCCTTGAGAGTAGGCTGGAAACCTGCGAGTTTAGCGTGCGATAATGCAGGGTGTCAGGTGCTGCTAGGTTGGGCTGCGAGTTATTCTTTTCTCTGGTGCCAAATTTGCTGATCTCAAACCAAAGAGCAAAAGTCTCATTGATTGCAACGCCGTCCCGCTTGGTGTGTGTGGTGCGGAGCTTGTAGATACTCCCATCCTTAAATTTGCCAATGATCTCAGAACGCTCAATATTTCCAAGTTCTACCATTTCTCCTACTTCGAAGGAGCGCGTTGGTGGCAAGATTGTCGCGTACCCAAACTCCCGCTCGATAACTTGCTCGTCTGTTACAGTAGGTTTTGTGGGTTTCTTGTTGGACATATTCCTCGTCATGCTAAGTTTTTGCGTTAGCAATAACTCCCTGTCTTTCATCTCTAAGGACTTCGGGGGTCTGGATTTGGATTTCTAGATTTCTTGTGTGCAGCCAGAGAGTATCTATCTCATCAATCACGCGAACAGCATTCGAATCTGTGCTGGTGCTGATTCGTGCCTTACCATTAAAGGCGATGGTGACTTTACCGGTATCGCTAATAATGGTTGCCGTAGAGTTCTTATGGATGGTAATGCCCGACACATTCAGAATCTTGTGATCTATGAACTTCGGGAGTGGCGGCTGATTAATGAGTGCAGATATTGCTGAGATTCCAACAATGCCAGCGATGAGAAAATATTTCATGCTTCTTACCTTCGGTGCTAGATGTAGCCTTTAATGAATGGCGCGTAGCGCTAACTTGGTTTCAGAATCCATTTATCCTGATCGTCGCTCCATGTATACCCCAGCAGTTCCGCAACCTCGTTATTCGCGTCTCGCAGTTTGCCGTAAGCTTCACCATCCTGCCAACCGCAGTTGCCGAATTCGTCCTTGAGGTAATTCAGCTTAGCGAGTGCTTCAGGTGGGAAATTTTCGATAGCAGAGGCCACCCGAAATGCAGAATCCATTTTCCAGTTCCACATTCGGTCGAGGACATGCTTGATGTCGTCTTTTGGTGTGTTCGGCTTTCTAATGCAGGTGACTGGGGATGAACGGACTTCTTCCATCTTGAGCTTGCGTTTAAGTTCTGCAACTATCGCATTGGTTCCTATCCTCCCATTTGGCGGATCTGTAAGGCCAGACAGTGCTAGCAATTCGTCGTACAGTCTGTGGGAAACCTCCATGTGGGCCTTTAGTAGCTCATCCCAGACAGGGTAACAAATCTCACATTCGAAGTGCCCGTTTTCTCTGTGTCTGCTACACATGCCTGACTTCTTCAGTTCTGGATAGGCGCGCTTTGCCAGTATTTCTAAACCTTGCTGCCAATAACCTGGGTTGTTGTTATGATCACACATTATTTTGATACTGGTTTTGGGGTTTCCAGCTGGTAGTATGTCCTGAAGAATGGTTTGAATATTTTCTCACCGTCTTTGGGCTCGTTATCACAGGTAAGGAATTGTTTGATGCTGACGATTTGATCAATAACACAACCTGTAACTTGTTTTTCGATTAGTTGCGGTATTTGGTCAATCCTGTAGTAGTTGGCTTCGTCGAGATTTCCAACTTGGTCCTCTGGGTTTGGTGACAAGTCTGGTAGTTGGGCGCTAGCGTGAGCAGTTTTTGTCTGCAGCAATGATACTGGCCACTCTTTGTCGGTGATAATAAAACTCAATGTTGGGGAGATCGTGTCCGACTTTCCTTTAACATTGATTGACAGTGACAGTTCGATCTTTGTGCCGAATTCCCCCTTTGTAACAATCGGCTGCAGCTCGAGCTTTGCGAATAGCTCGAGTGCTTTCTTGGTATTTTCCACCAATGCTTTTTGATTAGCCGATTGTTTAAACTTAAGCTTCATGGAAATTATGTTTTTCATTTCATGCCTAGGAGCAGCTTCATGCTTGCCAGGTGCGAGACTGTGGTGGTGAGAAACCATAGGTTATCCAAGTCAAACCATGCCACAACATTGGATTTTTTAAGCTTGCCGTCCATATCGTACTCGCCGAAGAGCCCATTTTTAATCTTTGGTGTCTCCTTGCAGCGGAGCTTGTAGTTGGATTTGGCGAATTTTTCCAAGTCTGCTTTGAGCTGGTCTACCTGATCCTTACGGCACAGGAGGTATACCTTCGCCTTAATGGTTGGCACCGGTCCTGCGATGGAAAAGGTTTCGGGGGTTCCAACCATTTCAAAGACTTCTGTGACAAGTTCGTCTTTGATTGCAGCCATCTGCCGGAAGCTTTTGGGTACTGCCCCAAACTCGAACTCCGCGCTACCCATAGAATCCAAAGGCAGTGCTGCTCGAATTAGCAGCCTGTCAGCTTGGGCTGTATCGGAATTTGCCTCCCCTTGATAGAAACCGAAGATGCTTCGGTTGGCGGGGAATTTGAGTTTGACGGTTGGTTTGGTAATCCGCTGGATGAGGTATGGGGTACGATACATAATATTACAGGTTGTTTTTGAGGGACGACAGGTTGGTTACAATTTTCTCCAGATCTTCCTTTTTGGGCAACTGGTCCGTGATCTCAGTATAGGCTAGTGTCTGGTTGTCGCTGAACAGCCAGATTTCGAGAACTTTGCGGCCCTTGACGTCGTATTGGAATCCTAGTGATTCGTCTGACTGCCAAAATAGCTTTGCTCCTTCAATTTTTGCAGCACCTGCAACCTCGTATTTCGGATTGCTGGTGCCAGAGATTCTGGTGATAAATGCCTTTGGACCCTCAAATACTTCTTGCGTGCCAATTTCGGAAGGGTTGGATGATTTGAGCTTGTAATCCTCGCCGTTGAACTTGATGGTGTCGAGCTTCGTGACAGGAACGGAAATAGTCTCCTTTGGAATGCTTGCGTGAGTTAGGCTCAGCAGTGCGAATGCGATGGAGATGATAATGAGGTAGCGGATCATGATGGTGCTGTTGGTATGGTTTGGCGTAGCCTATGCTGACAATCTGTCTTTCATGCGGTCTGAGTGTGGGTTAAAATCCAGCTCTCCAGTGTTTAGAGGGCAATCTGTGAAATCATCTTTGGTTAGTTTTCTTCCCAGCCTGTCTTCTGTGCATCCAATGCATAGCAGGATGCGATACCCGCCTTTTTTGGGTGGTGCTGTCACGATATCCCAAAGCTCGTTGTGTATCATGAAGTACTCGTCGATTTCGGCGGTGTTCTGCTGACAATCGAAGCAGTCAAATATGGGTTTCTTAGCCATAGATTTCTTGGTACTTTTGTGGGGCATGATTTCTGATGAATTCTTCTGGCTGCATATGCCCTTTCTTCGAGTTACATTTGCGGCAGGAGATGACCAGATTTTTCTTATCATATTTTGACCCGCCAGACGCTAGCGGTGTAAAATGATCCAGCGTCGGGCACATGGGGTGCTTCTGATTGGTTATCTTTCTATCCAGCGGTTTGTCACAATAGAAACAAGTGCACGCGTCAGTGGGCAGTTCTGCTAGAAATTCTTCCCTGAACTTTAGCCATACAATCCATTTTGGCAATACAGGCCCTTGCGCCTTTCTAAGTGCTTTCTCTAGCAATATGCGCGCGGCCTGTGACTGGATATGTGGTATGTCGACAAGTGAGCGAGGAAACACATAACGCCCACTCTTTTGCAAACTTCGCATGATACTTTATTTGATAGATAAGGCGTAGCCTATATAATTTAAAATAGGTCGAGGTCGGGTGTTGTGGTGTTAACTATAAGTTCTTCCTGAACATGAAGCAATCGTTGATTTTTCTCCCACCATTCCTTATCTACACTCTTTTCACAGGATTTGGGCAGGTCAACTCCCAGGAGTTGGTGCATGTGGCCCCAGCATTTTGCCAAATGGAATGGTGTCCATTGATTTATCTCGATAAGATAATCTTCTGGCAGAAATACGTCTGGTAACTTGTCGAGGTGCCCGTACCTCGCTGCAAGGTGAAGTACGCTGCGTGTATCACCTTCTAATAAGATTTCTCTAGTTAGGAGATTTTTTGGTATCTGTTCTATGCTCCCATTTTCGGCTGCTATGTGTAGTACGGAAGTGCCCAATGCATCTGGCTTGGTAAGGTTTTGGTGGTTTAGTACGCCGATAGGAAGTTTATCTAATGCCTTGCTTATGGCCAAGTAGTGAAACGAGGTTTCTTTGCTTCTAGCTTCTGTTTGACTCAGATATTCGTCAGTAATTAGAAGTTTTGGGACCTTTTCTAGGTTACCGTTCATACATGCTTCGTGCAGTCGTGAAACTCCTATTAGCCCTGGCGTTGTCCACTCAGCGATCAGATCCTCAGACATTGTAGTCCCTAGTTTCATTCTTTGCGGCGTTTCTTGAGCTTTATGTCCAGCATGATCGCTCCCGAAACAAAGAGCCCTATTGTTGTTGGTTCTGGAACAATATTCAATGGTGCGTAACGCACTACGTGGTCGAATGAGCCAAAGTAGTAACTGTCTTTTCCGAATGGTCGGATTTCTGGTCCAGATGGTATAAGGTTTCCGTTGGAATCATACACTACATCTCCGTGGCTGTCTGTGACAAAGTATGCATCGATTCCGTTTGTATCTGTAGCTAATCCACCGAGCCACATGATAACGTGGGAGATAGGATTTGAGAGTGCTGGGTCACTGCGAATATATAGAAGATCGCCGGGCTGCAGACTGGATACGAGTGAGTTGTAGTCTTTGACATATCCGTTATGAACGTCGAATAGATGCTGCCCTTCAACTAGAACCACGCTTCCATCATCAAGATATATTTCAGCCGATGTCATGGCGGCTTGTTCTGCTACCCCGGTTTTGAGTTGGATGCTAGCCCGTAATTGTAAGTCCAGTGTGTGAAGTCTGAGCAGTCAATTCCGTAGCCTGCCTCGTAACCTGCATCTGTCCACTGAGTGGTATTTGGTACGTCCCAAACTTGGATGTGGTGATGCCCGTATGGCACTGTATTGCGCAGGAGAGATGCTGCTGCAACCAGTCTGGTCTGCAGCCATTCGGTTGTGGCACTTTGTACATCTACTGGTCCGTTTATAGGTTTGAAGTATGCCCCCCAAGTGGAGTCGAGGTGTTGTATGGCGTTAAAGTTTTGCCAATCGGAGTAAGGTGTTAGCGACCAGTCCTGCCAGTTGGTAAAGACTCGTGGATCATCGTTAAATCCTGTGGTGATGGCTGGTGCTGTGATGGCTGGCGAATATACATATGGTGACGTGTAGGATGCTTGCTCCGGCGACTGCGTGTTGGGGTATGGGTCAGCCATCACGCTACATGGGATGCCGATTACTATTGTGAGTAGAGTTCTTATCTTCATATGGTTCGGTGTCTAGTTCAATATTGTATACTTGTAGGCGGTGCGTGTCAATTCCGTTGTAACGGGTTTTTTTAATCCACTTCCCAGTAGTTAAAGCAACCGTTCTTTAATAACCATGACTTAATGTTTTCCCAGTCCTCGCTATCTGGCTCAACCTGATTGAGTGCACTCTTATCTAAGCCTTCGCTTCTCCACCATCGCCAACGCTTGTGCCTTGTTACTTCTGGAAACACTGCCTCATGCTGGGTATCCTGATCATCAAAGATTATAACAGCGTGAACAGCTCCGTAGCTGTCAACATATCCTGTGACACATTTAATTTCACTAAAGCGTGGGTGGCGTGGAGGTGCCGGCCTTAGTTTTTCAGTGGGAACTCTATTCTTCTCCTTGTAAATGCCAAAATTCTCCTCAACCAGCACTGTTTTCCCAGGGGCCAGATCTGTTTTCTGCATGGAAACGACTGCACTTGAAAAATACAGAAATTTGGTTCCTTTTGGATAAACTGGCATAATTTATTTGTTTTTGACAACAACCAATGTGCTACTGAATCATTTAGCCGTCATTCCTTTCTTGACCGTTGCTCTAACTTTTTCGTGGGACGTATTACGCTTAGAAAATGGTGGCAATGGCAACTTGGTTTTGATTGCCTTACAAATCTCCTTATGAATAGCTTGCTGGTATTCCTTAACGGTTCTATAATGTGGGAAATTCTTTCCTTGTTGTCTAACTGCAAACAACGTGTGTTCTGGTCGGCTACACCCGTAGATGTTGAACTTTTTACCATTATTGGTATTTATCATCCATTCCCAATGGTAATATTCTCGAGACTTATAGTCTTTAACTGCTGTAGTGAACGCTTCTTGCCCTAGTGTCCTAGCTGCCTCCTCAACCTGTATTAATTGCGCATAAACTTCCTTCGGCATAGCTTTCTTCACACGTTCCATTTTTGCCTTTGTTGCCCTTGTCCATTTGATTTCTTTAACTACATGCCTGATTGCACACTCATCTAGTACTCGACCAGCTATACAGGTGACGTTTGCCATGGCGTCTTTTGGTGTAATTGGTGAGTTTCCCATAATAAGCATTGGTTTTCCTGCGATATTCTTAACCGTGAATATGTCCAAGCAATACTTTTTGAGTGCCTGCTGGGTGAAAGCTGAGGATTTAACCTGCTTTAATTTTAACAATTTGCCGATTAGCTCCTGTATTGGAAATAGCAGTGTTTCAGATGCCTTCTCTAGGTCTACTTTGGATAATTTAACGGCAGTTTTCTTTTGTACCATAATTGGTTCGTCCTGCATATGGTACGCTTCCCCGTTTTTATAGTCTATAAAGTATTCGTAATCGGCATAGCTCGTTAAAAACCCATCCCATTTGTGCGGATCTTTATCCATTTCTTGGTGTGCTAGGTCAAATAGGTTGGAGTAGTAAATTTCGGTACTGACATCAGGAACATTTGCAGGTAGTAGGAATGAAAATATCAAGCCTTTCTGGTTTTCTACTAGATCAAATTCGGATGGTCTTCCTCCTTGCTTTGCCCGATATTTGAGGTATTCACGTATTAGAGATTCTGGACTTTTGTCCCATTTAATCTTATGTGTTTGCAGGAATTCGTGAAGATCGTACCCATCATGCCGCACCTTGTGTAGCCATAGTGTTTTCCCATCTGTTAGGGTAAGTGTATTGCCGGTCATCTCTTTTATGTTTTTCTTGGAGGAAGCTCAAATTAGAGCCTAATCAAGAACTTGACGTTCCTGATTTGTTCTAGCTATTGCAGTTTATCTTGCCTGATACCTAATGCAAATTGCCTTTTTCCCTTGCGCAGTAAGATAAATTTGTCGAATATCCAATGGCTGTCCAAATCTGACATTTCTAGCCCTATTACCTTACCGTTGATGCTGATACCTTTACTCTGAATATCCCTTCGTGCCTGACTTTTACTGCATGCGAAACATTGCGCTACTGCTTCGATTGTGGAGTTACTACAACAGAATGTTGGTATTTCGGTTGCCAATACCTCAAGTGCATGTTCTGTGAGGTCCTGGCTGCCATTGAATAGTATTGCGTTTGCTATCTTGACGTTTTCTGTGGCAGCATCACCATGTACTTGGGCTGTAAGTGCTGCGGCCAACACTTCTTGGGCCTTTCCTAGCTGTGGGGCTTGCCGGTGCTGCTCCATAATGCTGGATATCTCAGCTGGCGGGATGCTGGTGAGTTTGAGCAGAAGTTCCCCTACTTCCAAGTCTGTTACCTGGCGCCAGAACTGAAAGAATTTAAACGGGCTGGTTTTTGATGCATTAAGCCAGACCGCTCCATCTTCGCTTTTACCCATCTTGCTGCCGTCGGACTTGGTCAGCAGTGGAAAGGTAAGCCCAAAGCATTCTTTGGAATTCGTACGCCTGATAAGTTCCAGACCGGCAACAATATTTCCCCATTGGTCACTTCCGCCGATTTGCAGCTCGCACGCCAGCGTTGAATTCAGATGTGCGAAATCGTGACCCTGAAGTAACTGGTATGAGAACTCTGTAAAGCTGATTCCCGTTGCAATTCGACTAGCCACGCTATCTTTTGATAACATGCCTCCAAGTGGGAAGTGTTTTCCTATGTCTCTTAGGAATGTAAGGCAACTCATGCCTTCGAACCACTCAGCGTTGTCCAGAATTGTGATGTTGGAGTCAAAGAGTTTGTTGATTTGAACGCTCAAGGAGGAGATGTTTGACTTGATTGTCTCAATTGGCAGTAGCTCTCTCTCCCCCTTCTTGCCTGATGGGTCACCAATGCGAGCGGTGGCACCACCTATGACGACGATGACTTTGTGCCCGGCCTGTTGAAACCTTTGGAGCATCAGCAGCGGTAATAGGTGCCCTACATGCAAGTCGGGACCAGTCGGATCAATCCCAGAGTATAGCGTAATAGACCTTGTTAACCTTGTCTCCAGGCTTTCAGCATCGGAGCAATTATGAATGAGTCCCCTTGCCTGTAGCTCGTTAAATAGAGTCATTTGGTAACCTAGGTTTGCTGGGTTTCGAGCTCAGGAGGGAAAATAGTATACCAATTGGTAGCACTACATGGAAATTCATAATGGTACAGATAAAACAAACAACATCCACAAACCCATCCAATCTAAATCCTTGGGTACGGCGGATGCTTGTGACTTTGTCGGCAACCCATAATGACAGCACGATGGTACCTATCGTGTACGTTACAACTGTGATTACGATGAAGCAACTAACGAATTTTAGCTCGAACATACTTGTACTTAGGTTAGGTGCTCTCTACGGTGTTTTTCGTATATGGCCAGCACGTCTCCACGCTGGAGGTATAACTCAAGTTCTGCATTGGTGAGCTTTGCCCAATCCATTTGCATGGCAAAGAAGTGTGCATTTTGGGCCGCCATCCTTGGTGTAGTATCCATGCTTAGATGTAATCCCGCGCCCATAACCTCATACAATGAGTAGAATGTGATTTGGAAGGGGTTACTGTTTTGCGCGCGGCTGACTGTGAATGCATGAGCTTACTTGTTAAACGCCTTGCTACAGCCGTTTGGGTAGTGCTTGGCGAGATAAAGAAACTCCCTGTGCAGTTCCTTGTCGTTGGGAACAAAGTGCATGATGGTAAGTATGCCTGCGGTGGAACGGTTTTCGGTATCCTGAATTTCTACTTCGGTAATTTCTGCTTTGGCAAGCTCAACCTTTTCGTGCTGCGAGAGCTGTGCAGGGATTGTGTCGTGAAGGTAGGAGTTGACCAAACTTTTTAGTATCCCTTTGACAGATGTACTCAGGTTGGTCGCCTCAATTTCATTCCAGTAGTTTGCAGCAGTAACTGTTAGCATAAAAATTATGTTTTGGTATCACCACCGAGAATCGAACTCGGATTTAAAGTTTAGGAAACTCCCGTTCTATCCGTTGAACTATGGTGACATTTTGGTGTTTTATTTTTTAGGCGTAGCCTTCCGACATTACTGTGTCTGATTTTTCTTGGAGTCGTGCTATATGCCTTTTTCTGGTTCTGGAATAGGATTCAAGCAAGAACTTCGCCATAGTCGAAATGTTTTTCTCCTGTATCTCGCTGGTGTTATCCAATCCTGCTGCTTTGGTTAATTTGCCTATGGTTGCACTAACTCCAAGTTGTTCGAAATCTTTGAACAGTGTGGATAGTATCTTTGTTCTTTGTGGTTTCTTGACAATACGGTAATTGGCTCTGGTAATGGCGTCAAACAACTTTAGTGCGTCAGCCTTGGTATGGAGCGGACTATTAAGCCTGATAAGTAGTAATCCAAATGCTGCGTCCAACCTGTTGGACTTGTTCGCTTCAAATAATTGGAAATTGTGTATAGTTCCGAATCTCATGTTAATATAGTCCGTAGCCGAACTGGCAGTTTAGGTCTCCGTAGTAGCCGTTAATTTTTGGAATGACATCCTTTTCTAGGACGGTCAGGTTTATTTTAGGGTTGCCGATTTTAACAAATGCGATCCAGAGTTCAGTAAACCATTCTATCGTCCCTCTATCTCCTATTGTTAACAAGTGTCCTGGTATTCCATGTTCCAGAAGAAGTGCTTTGCACGTCAGGTTTATGGCATAGTCCTCGTATTCTGTAAATAGTTGGTTTGGATAGCTTTCTTTTGGTCCGCCCTTACCGTATACCCCATGATGGAAGGCGACGTTTGTGATTTTGCATGCGTTGAGGTAGGACTCTTGAACATCCGCTACTGGGATATTACTTATTAATGTGACGTTGTCTGATTTTTCATGCCCGTCCCCCGACCAGTCGCCTACTACAAGTTCCATTGTATATGATTTTACTGGGATTTTTGCTGGCGTGCCTTCAATGAGCTCTTCTTGATTGAGTGTGTCTACGGTAAACATATTAGATGTTCCAGTTATTTTTGTTGAAGAATTCTGCTAGAAGGCGCCTGCGCTCTGCTTCTTCTTTTTCATCGCTTGGCTCGAGACACTTTGTGACTGAAAACAGCCCATTGGGTCCCTGCTTGATAAAGGCCTGGAAACTTGATAGGAGTTCGTTATCTGGGTTAGTTGTAAGGCTGGTTATGACTTTAGCTAGTGTTTCACCATCAAGGAGAATAGCTTTTCGGTCATCTGAATCAGAGAGTATTTCGATTGAGTGGGTAAATTGAAATTGGTACTTATTGATTTTTACTGGTTCAACCTTGGAGATAGAATGAATTTCTTTGACTGTTTGTGCAAAGACAGACTCGTTACCATAAAAGAGATCTATGCGGGCATGTGAAATGGCGCCCATCTTTGCGAGTAACCTGAGAATATTTAGTTGTTCTTCTCTGGCAGTAGAATGACTTGTATAGTAGATTGTTGCTGGACTTGAGTATCCCTGACTGTTAAATATTTGGGCATTAACAAAATCTAAGCATAGGATTCCGTATTCAGAAGGCTCTGGGGTATTTATGATGCCGTAACCACTCTTTTTATTGTTTGTATCTGCTACAGCCTGCTCTAAAATTTCACAGGCCGTCGGCTGGAGCTTGATGCGCTCGTTTAACTCTGGATCCTTTGATTCTGTTACCCATAATTCTGGAGACTTTACTGCCCAGCTGATCCAGTTTGTCCAAGCCTCGTAGTGCAATACAGGTGGCACTTGGAACCCGTCCAATCTTGAGTCTGAAAATTTTTGCAGCACCTGTTGTTGGTGCTCTGTAAAACGCATAGATACTGTTAGTGTGCCTCCCATGCTATTTATGTTTTAAGTGCAATGCCATAAGGTAGTAGTCGCCTACTGCTTGAATTACTTCAAAGCCGAAATGTTTTTGGTAGAACTCTAGGTTGTTGCTGGTGGAGGTGAGCTCAACCATAAGGGCGGACTTGTTTGAAGATATTTCGCCTATTAGCTTGTGTATTAGCGATGTTCCAATACCGTTATTTTGGTGTTTTGGTGCTACGTTAACCCAGAATATCTGATAGATGTTATAGTCCATCCAGGTCTGACTGTATCCGGCGAATCCGACCAGCTCATCCCCGAGTATTGCTGCCCAGTAGGTTGGTGATATTGGCACATCCAAGAACATGGACCTAAGCTCCTCTTCGCACATCTCATAAGAGTCCTCGGGATAATTCTCCTTGACAATATTGGAGGCAGCATCGATGTCCTCAGGTAGTAACAATCTTAATTTGGTAGACATTAGAAGTCGATTGTGTCTGCCTCTGCGGGCGCCCTTTTGCGGTTTAGTAAGATGGTGTTTTCTACCTGCGTTATAGCCCATGACAACTTTTTGTGCTCAACAATTTCCACAACTTCCTCAATTGCTATATTGGGGTTTGTTGGTGAATACATCCGCTTGAATACACCGTATTGTTCGGTGGTGATTTTATACAGGAGCCCTTTTAGTTTTTGTCGATTAGTCATGGCTAGAAATCAAGGATTGCTATCTGGGTATCTGTTTTGCCTTTGAGGCATCTTTCGAGGTAGCTATAGGCTTTCCTAACTTGCGTTGTACTATTTACCTTGTTGTGAAGAATTTCGCAGACCTTATCGGCTTGGTTGGTTGCTAGATGTGATATCCTGTCCTTAATGATCTTTCGCATTTCCTTTGGTGATAGTGTTGGCCTAGGGACAAATTTGGCTACTAGTTCCTTATCCAAGAAGAACACATCGATTTTAGCCTTTCTCCAATCTTTCCTGCTCATTTTTCTGACCCCGCTTGCAAGGTCGAAGTAAAAGTAGTGTCCCCACGTTGTATCCAAGTACCCGGTTATTTCACGTCCGTCAGTTAGTATTACTTTGCATTGGTCCCATGTTCGCCCATTTTTATCGGACATTTTAGGCTTTTGGCAGGCTACCGATCCAGGGCAAAGTTCACTCGGGTTCATTTTTGGACTCCTTATCCATTTGGGTTAGGCGCAGGTAGCTTTTGTACATTGTACTCTGTTTGTCTTCAGGAATGGCACTCTCGTGTGCTTTACAGTACCAATTATTATCAGTGTCTGAAAAGGCGTATGTTGGTACCCCGCATATTTTACACGTTTCTAGCGGTTCAAAGAACATGCCGCCCATTCCACAGTGCTTGCAGAACCCATATCCGTCTCTTCGGTTGCGGCGCTCTGGTTCGTGGCTTTTACAGTTGACTACTTTCTGATAGTCCTCCCAGCACTTGGTTTCCGCTTCCTCCATTGTAGCTCCTTCTCCCCTGAGAAAAGTATCAGGCTCCCTTGGAAAGGCCTCAAAGAAGCAAGTTGTGTAGTATTCCTTGGTTTTTTGCGGGAGGATATCATTGGTAACACCTATCGTTGTTAGGACGGTTTCAACTGGCTTTTCGAATGCTTCTGCTGCTGAGGAATTAAAGACAATTCCCTTGTCTCCCCCTTGTATAAAGCAGTTTTCTGGCCAGTCGTGCTTGCACTCGTACTTGTACCTTTCAAAAAATAGGTCCTTGATGGATATTGTTCGCATAAATTTATGTTTACGTTACCTAAGTATCAGTGTGGCTTTAATGATGATACTATTTTTCATGCAATTTCTTATCTGCCATTTGTAACTCTGCGATCTTTGCGAGTTCTAAACGTTTTGCTCTTTCGGTTGTTAGTTTTCCATTCCACACAATGATTTTTGGTGATTGTTTCTTGAGCTCTAGGGCTTCTACTGGATCCAATATGCCTGAATCCCCTAATAGCACTGCAAATTCACTGATATTCTGACTGGTTACTTTGAGTGTGGTATCTTTGGTGCTTACAGTGAAGGAGTCTCCAGCTGAGGCAATAACTAATTCTTTGCTCTTGGCTTCAATTTTAGAGTTTGTGTGGGCTATTGCGGTCAGTGCGCTACCTTCTGGAATAAATGCTATTATTGAAATGGCAAACCAAACGATTGCTAGAATTAATGGAGCTGCCGTGATATAGGCTAGCGCTCGTCCTATGTTTTCGTTGGTTCTTGTGCTTGGTGTGGTTACTTTGTTCCAGAGCTTGCGAAGGCCTGCATGTGCACTATTCCATAGGTTGGACTTTCCGGTTATCCGTTTTGCTGGTACTGGTATTAGCTCGTCAAAGTCCATGTATTCTTTTGTTTTGATTGACAGTGGCGCATTCTATTTTCTATACTATTAAATGGGTCAACTTGAGGATAAACTAAAACATTTCTTATCTGGTGGGACACCAGATAAGGTGGCGTTATCTTTTTATCTTTTTGCGCCTTTGGAGAAGAGTAAGAGCATCTTGGAGTTATTACCGTTGGAGCGTATAAAGGAAATTCCATATATTTGGGATCCTGCTTTCCCTCAACATAACTACATGTCCCGTAGCCTGCGCGACCGTAAGCTTACTGTTCTACATATAGCCGCCATGCGCGGATTTATTGACGAGTGTCCGAAGGAGTTCTTAACAGAGAAGGCTCTCACAGCCCGCGACGGTACTGGAGTATCTGTATTGGACTATGCTGCTCTCCATGGGCATCTAGATAAGGTGCCGAAGGATGCATTGGTAAAACATTTAGATTTGACTGCTATACATCGTGCGGCACTAAACAGGAAATTATATCAGGTCCCTGTTGAGCTGCTAACAGATGATATGGTTTTTGCGACGCAGGACTCGAAGAATTTACTACAGGTGGCTGCAGAGGGAGGATGTTTGGATCAACTACCAGAGTGTCACCTTACGGACAAGACAATGACCGATGTTGCGCGTTTTGATTGTTCCCCATTGCATATTGCTGCTGAATTTGGGACTTTCAATAATGTTCCAAAGAAGTTTTTCACTAAGGCAAATTTAGCAGCGTACGACATTCATAATAGGACTGTGGCCCAAGTGGCTGCGACAACTGGGTGTTTGTCTGAACTGCCCTTTGAGGTAGTCAAGGAGTTGATGTATGTCTACCGTGATGATCGGTTTCGTGAGTTTACTTCCACTATTCTCAATACTGTACCTATAACTCCTGCACCAGCATTCAAAAGCAATCTGCTACACTGCGCTGCTTCGGGTGAAATGCTGGATAATGTTCCAAAGGTCTTGATTACTCGTGAGGCTATGTTTGAGCGCAATGCGTTGGGAAACACTGTCCTGCATACGGCTGCACTAAGTGGTTGCTTAAGTCAGGTACCTGAGGAGTTCTTGACCTGCGAGAATTTGCTCATTTCCTCACAAACTCCATCTGAGACTGAGCTTAATGACATTTTAGAGATTGGAGGCAGTGGTACGGTACTTGAGGCAGTTGCTGAAGAGGACCTAGATTGTCTTCTTGCCATTGATTTGAGTGATGAATGTGAGCAGTATGTGTCTCCAGAATGGTGGTCGAAGTATAAGTCCATTCAGCGCAGTAGGGAGTTGCTTGATACAGAAGAGACTCATGAGATTGATTTATTTTGACTCCTGTGATTCTTCTGTTATCCTTTAGGGATGCTGACGGAGTTAGAAGAACTAAAGAGGCTGTCCTTTGCGCAGGTAGATGAGCTTGTAACAGGAATGTATTCCACGCCAGATGCTTTTGGTAATACTCCGCTGCATAGCGCGGCTAAGAACGGCTTCAGAAATATTCGAAAAGAAGTGCTAACTGAGGCAAATTTGATTGTTGGAAATATGGTAGGTCGTACTGCCCTCCACGAGGCGGCAACATATGGTACCTTAGCCCAAATACCCAATAGTGTCTTAAACGAACGCACATTGTTATTACCTGACAATAGAAAGTTTACGCCGTTACACTATGCTGCCCAACATGGTAACTTGGATCAGATTCCTGTGGCTATTATTAGAGGATTGCTTTGGTGTTGATGGAAATCATGCTCTCTCCCCGCTTGAGCTGGCGGCTAACTTTGGTAATTTGGATCAATTATTAGGCATTGATTTAAAGGACACCGCAAAGGCTAGAGAGATTATAGGCGACGGCTGGTGGGACAATAACAGGAGCCTATTGCGCGCTAAATTAGTGTTGGAAACTCCTACAGCTGAAACGGAGATGGATTTATTTTAGGGCTTTGTGACCTTCAATTCCTCTTTGTAACCTGGTTCCTGATGTGTAAACTTGAAATGCTGCCCGTTTTCGGTGGTGCCCTCCACGGTGTAGTTATTGAATATTTGTGCAGAAAGTTTTGCATCCTGTTCCGCGTGCATTATATGGGCTTTTTTGGTGGCTGGATCTCCTTTGTATAATTGAGCTTCTATTCTGTTATCCAGGTACTTGAGATGCAGTGCGTGGATCCAACTTCCTAGGTTCTGGAGGTATAGGTTAAGAACACTCTTGTTGGGTATGTTGTAATGTGTTCCCTTCAGATCCAACTCGAATGTAATTTTTACTTTCATACTAATTGGTGATCGGGATCGCAGGCTGTCCATTTTTACTGCAGATGCCTTTAAGGAGTGTTCCGAAGATATCCGCCCCTGTGACTATGCGCTTCTCCTCTTTAGTCCAATAGATTATAACGTCGTCGTCGACTACATCATCAATACCATGTATCTTGTCTATTGCAAATCGCGGTAGGATATCTCCAAGGGTTGTATTGGGGTCGTCTATTATAATTGGTCTGTGACAGTGATATAGTAGTCTGGCACTTTGTTCTTTGACGCTTTCACGTATGTATTCGTCTGCATCCAAGGCTAATAGTGGTGATCCTTTTGGGCATGTTAGAATGACCCATGGTTGTCCAACTTGTATGATTTTTTGTGTAAGGTCGGCTGTTAATGGGATTTTTGGTGGTAATACGATCTGGCCATTTTCAGAAAGTTCCACTTGAATAATACTATCGGGATCTAGGAGCTTGCCCTCGTGTTTTACAGGGGTATCGTCTAGTTTTAAAAAGTTCATTGCACCACGGGCCTCTACCTGACTAATTTCGTTTTCATTATCATTGGCGTGGTAACTCAACATTTGGCGTATTTCGTTTTCGCGAAAGTATGTCAAACCGTCTGGCCCGACTACTTTGTCTAGTAATTTGCCAGTCGGCCAAGCTAGTGGGTAGAGTAAAAAGGAATAGACGTAAACGAGAGGGTCGAGATAGTTATACACTCTACGTAGATTTTTATTAAGGTAGGCTTGAGGTAGTATTTCTCCAACGATAGTAATAAGTACTACGGACACTAGGAATCCAATAAGACCCTGCAATGCATCGTGTGTGAGTATGGCTAGCAGTGTATTAACGCCCACATTACCCCATAGGATGGTTGCTAATAATCTGTGGGTGTCCTGCCGGTGCTTTAGGATTTTTTTGGCGATTGTGGATCCTGCTTGTGCTTCAACCTCCAGCTGTAATCTTGGGATACCCATAAGGGCTAGATTAAGCCCCGAGAATATGCCTGATTGAATTATGCAGAGGGTTATGAGAAATAGTGATGTCATTTAAGGTGCAAATTATGTTTTAGACGGTCGGTGTGAGCATCTGTACATCGAACACGGTTATTGGTAGTAATTCTCTATCTCCTATTCCGGTCCAGAATCCCAGCTCACATGAAACTTGAAAACCTGGTTGTTCTGGTATGACTATTGACCCAGCCCCCCACTTGTCTGAGCCGTAATTGATATTATTGTCCTCCAGCCATTTTGTAATCTTGTCGTAGGTGTCGTCAGTTTCCATCATATCCACTATGTGGAGATCGACGTCACTATCCTCGCGGTGGTCACCACGCCCTCTGGATCCTACGACGAGCAGGTGGGATTGGAAAGCTGTGAGGAACTTTTGGAGCATTTAAATTTGTTTTGTGGGTAGTTTGGTATGCGTCTAGAAATGGGGAAGCACCATTTTGCTCGTAGTTATAAGAAACCACCAGGTCAACTCTTGCTCTTGTAACTGCGACATACATAAGCCTTTTCTCTTCTTCAATCTCGTCGCGTGATTGACACATCTTGCTTGGTATAACATCCGCTGCTGCAGCAGGAACTTTTTGACGAGCTCGCAGCATCCGAGGTGGGAAGCAAACTTTTGATTGCGGCTGGAAAACTCTACTACGCAAACCCCAACATTACTACCGTAGAGCAGTTGCGAGCAAAT